>OGPA01002543.1_pt1 | contig 12835 bp, 10 predicted proteins | sample 1552841 | NCBI WGS metagenome assembly OGPA01 (sample SAMEA2579916, study PRJEB22360) | human gut metagenome | reverse complement strand
CAAAGGTGAGGTGCTGTCGCCCGAAAAAATTCGGGCGACTACCGGAGGGATTGCCTCCCGTTGCACCGAATACTGCCATTCCCTCAATCATCTCAAAAGTACAACCATCCCTTGCTCCGCACCACATTCTTTCATCCCTTGTCAAAGGCGAGCTGTTTTCCGACAAATAGCACTATCGGTAGCTTGTAATTATATATAAATGCTTAAATATATATCAAAATGCTTATCTACAAACAATTAGTATACCTCGAATGTTACATAACAACTTTACGCATTCAATTGCATTCTAACTATCACGTTACACTACCACACCATATTTTAACATTTTCTCATTTAGCTATCTGTTTAATAATCATTATTATACATCGTATTTTAAACACATTTGCTTTAATAAATCTCTCTAATATATTTTACAACACCCAAAATTACCCTTATCAAAAATGTTGCTATTTTTGCACTTTTGTTGTATAATGATAAAAAGACCGATTTAAAGATTAAGGAGGAATATTATGGCAAAAAATGCTCCGAAAACCACTGCAAACACCGAAAATAACGTTTACAATCAGCATAAAACTACAACCTGTCGCATCACTGATGAAGATGAAAAAAATGAAAATACCGAACCCGAAAAACTGCTCTATGTACAGCAGGCTCAGGAATTTTACCACGAGCCTATCGAAAATGAAAACTCGGTATTCGCTCTTATTGCATCAGGTGATATTAACCAGTTATTAGAAGCTAAGTTAAAATATGACGCTGATATTGAAAGTGGAAAAGGTCAGCTTTCGGACGATCCACTCCGCAATCAGATTTATCACCTTGTAGTCTGCGCCGCCGTAGTCGCCCGTACCTGTATAGCCGCAGGTATGTCTGAGGAAACCGCATATACTCTCAGCGACATATACATAAGGCGAGCGGATATATGCACATCGATTGAACAGGTTATAGATCTTAATAACGAAATGGTAATGGATTATGCCGTCCGTATGCAACGGCTAAGACGTGCGAAACGGCTCTCAGTGCCGGTTCGCACCGCTATAAAGATGATTTCCGAGAACACAGGAAAGCGCCTTACCGTACAGCAGATAGCCGATGAAGCAGGCTATGACCGCTCCCATCTGCACCGCCTTTTCAAAGCTGAGATCGGTATGGGCATCCACGAGTACATCAATGCCTCCCGTATAAATGCCGCAAAAGGTATGCTTAAGGATGGCACTCACACCATAGCTGACATCGCATCATTACTGGGTTTCTCGTCACAGAGCCATTTCTGCCGTGCGTTCAGCGAGGCGGTCGGCGTTACCCCGAAGGAATACAAGAACGGTAAGCTTCCTTGACATGATTTACAAATATTCCGGCTTTATGCAGACAAAATTTCAACACATTTTCCTTTTTCTATTGAATTTTACTTGTGGATTTGTTATAATTAGCTTATGCGGATTAAATTCCGCCATAATCAAGATTAAATTTAGCTAAAATGAAAGGATTTTTTCAATGAAAAGAACGCTTGCGGCAATTTTAGCCGTGTCAATGATACTGTCAGTGACAGCCTGCAATGACAGCACCGCATCAGGAAACGGGGATAATTCCGGCAATACTACCTCGTCTGCAACCGACGACGGAAATACAGAGCAGAAGCTCCGCTCAAATCCCATTGCTGTCGACGCTGACGGCAACATAGATATGGATGTTGCGTTAAAGTACGAAACCGATGTTGACGCACTTATCAAGAAGCTCGAAGCAAAGACACCGGACGGCTCTAAGCCTGTATCCGAGAACACAAACGAGGAAACACTGGAGCTTTTCAACTACCTTAAGAGCGTCTACGGAAAGCAGATTATCGCAGGTCAGCAGTATTCCGACGCAAGCCAGTTCGAGAATATAATGTACTACAATACAACAGGCGATATGCCTGCTATCATGGGCTTTGACTTCCTTTACGCTCAGGGTACGGACACGCCCGATTACACACAGATTGAAGAAGCGATAAAGTGGCACAACGAGCAGAACGGCATAGTTGCTTTCTGCTGGCACTGGAAGGTTCCCGTTGATATGAGCGACAAAAGCGTCAAAGGCACAGCATTCTACAGCGATGAGATACGGGACTTCAGCCTTGAAAAAGCCGTAACTCCCGGCACCGATGAATATAAGGTAATAATCAAGGATATTGATACTATTGCACTTTATTTACAGCGCCTTGAAACAGCCGGCGTTCCTGTTATATGGCGACCTCTGCACGAGGCAAGCGGCGCTTGGTTCTGGTGGGGTGTTAAGGACAGGGATACCTATGATAAACAGCTTTATCAGAAGCTATGGTACATATTATATGACCGCCTTGAGAATTACCACAAGCTGACAAATCTTATCTGGGTATGGAACGGTCAGTCGAAAAAAGCAACGGTCAACGCTAACACATATGATATAGGCGGTATGGACGTATACCCGTCCTCAGAAGATCACTCGGCGCAGATTGCTTCATACAACACGCTTTCCAAGTACACCGATGACATAGGAAAAATGTCCGCTCTGTCTGAGGTAGGATACATACCTGACCCCGAAGAAGTGTTCAAGGCTGACAGCAAAGTAAAATGGCTTTATTACGCTCCGTGGTGCAAGGAATTCGTATGCGCCTCAAACGGCTCGGGAGCTGTTATAACACAGCTTGGCGGCACTCCGTCGGTAAATACGGAACGTATGTCTGAGGAATTCCTCAAGAGCGTATATTCAAGCGAAAAGGTTATCACACTGAGCGAATTACCCGATTTTAAGGGTACGACAAAGAAAATACCCGAATTTATCAAAAGCTGGAAGTTCAACAATCCGAAACTGACGATCGAAAATGATAAGCTGACAGCTTACGAGCAGTAAAAGACGAGGTACTTAAATGACAACTGAGCTGACAACAAAAAACGCCAAAGCCGTAATAGCCTCGGAGGGCGCAGAGCTTAAGTCGCTTGTAATAGGCGGCAGAGAGATAATGTGGTGCGGCGACCCTGCTTTCTGGGGAAAGACTTCACCCGTGCTTTTTCCTGCGATAGGAAATGTAAAAAACAACAAGACCATAATTGACGGGAAGGAAATCTCTCTTACAAAGCATGGATTCGCCCGTGACAATACATTTACAACAGTAAGAAAAAACAGCAACTCGCTCATTCTGCAGTACAAGTACGCACCCGTAAAAAACGGCTATCCTTATAGCGTTGAGCTTAGCTTACAGTACAATCTGTTTGACGACAGGATAGAAATCTGCTACAGCGTTTTCAACCCCGGGTTTCACAGCATACCGTTCTGCATCGGAGCGCATCCTGCCATAGCCTGCGATGATCTTGACAACTGCACGCTGGTATTTGAAAAGCGTGAGAAAGCGTCAACTCCGGTTATGGATCTTGATACAAGGCTGTTCAGAAGCAAGGAACGCATACAGCGTCTTGACGGCTCGTCAAAGCTGCCGCTGAGCTACGATATGTTTGATAACGATGTGGTATATTTTGATAACATAAAGTCAAGAGCCGTAAAGCTCGTTCAGGGCAAAAAGACGCTTGCCTGCATAGCATTTGAGGGCTTCGAAACGCTCGGGCTGTGGACACCTGCGGGAAAACGTGCAGGATTCATCTGCATTGAGCCGTGGTGCGGCAGTGACGATTATGATGATGACAGCGGAATTTTCAAGGAAAAGAAGGGTATACAGATACTCGAAGGCAAAAAATTCGCAAGATACAAGATGGTTATCAGCGCACAGTAAGCTGTTGCCGTAATCTCTGCGGTTAAAGTCATAATGCCACAGAACTAAGCACAGGAATATGTTGCCGTAAGCAATTATATCGGACATTTTAAGCAGTACAGAGCATATCGGAACGGATAACCGATATGCTCTGTTTTTTCTGCCTGCGAAATCCGGCTTTACGGTGCTTTTACGCACAAAAAGCCCACGCACCGAAATGCGTGGGCTTTTGCTACATATTAATGTAATTTACCGTGAACAGAAATTACTTTCTCTTCTTAGCAACTACTACAGCGCCGGCTGCGAGAAGTGCAACGCCTGCAACTGCTGCAACGCCTTCAACACCTGTGTTTGTGTTGGGCTTTGTAGAATCGCCTGTTGTGGGAGCTGTTGTATCAGCGGGAGCTGTTGTGTCAGCGGGAGCAGGTGTAGGAGCGGGCTTAATGTTTCCACCCGTGATAGCGTCGATACCTGTGATTGTGAATGTAACATTCAGGCTATCATTGAAGAAGATGTCCGAAGTATTTAAAGGAGCATCCTTCGATGTGTCACCGAACTGGTTGTAAAGCTCGATACGGAGCTTGCCGTTATTTTCGATATCACCGAAGAGGATCTTGCTTGAATCAACAGCAACTTCTGTTGTTTCGCCGTCCGTAACCACTGAGATCTTAACGTCGGTTACGTTAACGCCCTTAGACTTAGCAAATGCCATCTTTTCAGCAGGTGTCATATTCGCATCAAAGCCTTCGCTGTTTCCGCCGATGCCTAAAGTTGTAGCGAGGTCAGGGATATCAACGTTGAATACTGCAGCGCCTTCGCACGCTACAGGAAGCAGTGTTTCTTCGCCTGTTTCTTCATCAACACCGGTACCCTTGATGTTAGAGAGAGATACTGTGTATGTACCGTCCTTAGTAACTTCTGCAGTGCCTGATGTCCACTCTGTGACTGCGCCTGAATTAGGGTCCTCAAAATGACCGCTGGCATCGGCAATAAGTGCGGGATACCAGTTGCCTGATGCGTACATAACGAATGCATCATACTGTGCTGATGCTGCAACAGCCATTGTACCTGCTACTGATGTAGCAACAATACCTGCCATAATTTTTCTTAACTTCATTTTAATGTCCTCCGTTAATTTCGTTTTGCGATTTCGCAAATATCTTTATTTGCTATCTCAATTATAAATGAAAACGATTTTATAATCAATAGGCAATGTTAACAAAGCAAATTCAATTTTTTGTTAGTTTTGCACAAACTGCACACAACATTTTCCACATATTTACCTATTGTAACATTGTTACACGGCTATTTAGCCGTAAATAAAGTAAATTTAAATAAAAATCGGTTGTATGCCGTAAGGGATAATCTATTTTAAAAAGTATAAAACCGTAATTAAGAACTGAAGCAAAAGCGAAAAGCAAAAAAATTTAAAAAAGGTTTCAAAAAGGTATTGCAATTATGGCGGGAATAATGTAAAATATAATAGATAGAATATGGGGCTGAGAGATAAAAAACAAAAACGGCTTTCAGCGGCGGTATTTTTCCGCATAAACCCGATAAAATATACGGAGGTATTTTAAAATATGATCACAGCAGGCGATTTCAGAAACGGTATGACCTTTGAAGAGGACGGCAACGTAATGCAGATCATTGAGTTCCAGCACGTAAAGCCCGGTAAAGGTGCCGCTTTCGTCAGAACCAAGATCAGAAACGTAATTACCGGCTCGGTAGTTGAAAAGTCCTACAACCCCACAGCTAAGTTCCCCACAGCTTATGTTGAAAGAAAAGACATGGAGTACACCTATAATGACGGCGATCTCTATCACTTCATGGATTCAGAGACATACGAGGACGTGCCGATAAACAAGGCAGAGCTTTCGGACAACTTCAAGTTCGTAAAGGAAAATATGGTATGTAAAGTTCTTTCATATAAGGGCAAGGTTTTCGGTGTAGAGCCTCCCAACTTTGTAGAGCTTGAAATCACAGATACAGACCCCGGCTTCAGAGGCGATACAGCTACAAACGTAACTAAGCCCGCTACTCTTGAAACAGGCGCTGAAATCCGTGTTCCTCTGTTCGTTGAGATCGGAGATATAATCCGTATCGATACAAGAACAGGCGAATATATGGAGCGTGTAACAAACAAGTAATCATATAACGGTTGCTTGAAGTAATTGCAGACAGTAAAAGGAGGATTTTTACTATGACAGTTGCAGAAAAGGTATCATACATCAAGGGACTTGCAGAAGGTCTGGGTGTTGATGATTCAACTAAGGAAGGCAAAGTGCTTGCAGCTATCGTTGACGTTCTTGACGATATTGCACTGACACTGGGCGATATTGACGAAGAACTGAACGATGTTGCAGACGTTATGACCGATATGGAAGAAAGCGTTGACTGCCTTGAAGATGTCGTTTACGGTGATGAAGAAGACGATTACGATGATTGTGATTGTGACGAATGCTGCGATGAGGACGATTACGACGATGATATGTACGAAGTAACCTGCCCTAACTGCGGAAACACTATCACAGTTGATTTCGACGTTATTCAGTCGGGTGAGATTCCCTGCCCTAACTGCGGAGAAAATCTTGAATTTGATCTCAGCTGCTTAGAGGACGAGGAATGCGACTGCGGTTGCCACCACGATTAATTTAAAGCGATCTGAACCGCCGGACCGTTCCGGCGGTTTTGTTTTGTTCAAAAACGGACTGATTTACTCTTTTAAGGCAATACCGCATAATTATTGTCGTGCGATTGCTTAGTAGATTTTTCGTCAGATTGTATAAATTGAGTGCGGGCAGGCTGACGCCTGTCAAGCGAAATTTGTGCAAGATGGCGGAAAATATGCAAGCTTAGCGTGCGGCAAAGGCGACAGCCGTTAATTGTGCGGTTTTGCCTTGATATCCGCCTTGATTTTTGAATGCGATAGTGGTATACTATCAAATAACAAATAAAGCCGGATAAAGCGCAGAATAAACGGCTTTCGCCGATTGAAAGGAAACGATTTTATGAGCGAATGTACTCACGATTGCAGTTCATGTTCACAGCACTGCGGTGAAAGAACGGCACCTCAGAGCTTTCTTGAAAAGCCCCACGAGCTGTCACATATAAAGAAGGTTATAGGAATTGTCAGCGGTAAGGGCGGCGTAGGTAAGTCTATGGTCACATCTCTCCTTGCCGTAGCTATGCAGAGAAAAGGCTTCAAGACGGCAGTTCTTGACGCAGATATAACAGGTCCGTCTATCCCGAAGGCGTTCGGTCTTCACGGAAAAGCTACCGGCGACAACAACGGCATCTACCCCGTTATGACAAAGACCGGCATTGAGGTCATGTCTGTTAACCTGCTTCTGCCCGATGAAACCGACCCTGTTGTATGGAGAGGTCCTGTTATCGCAAATACCGTAAAGCAGTTCTGGACAGACGTAATCTGGAACGATGTTGATTATATGTTTGTTGATATGCCTCCCGGAACGGGCGATGTACCGCTTACCGTGTTCCAGTCACTTCCCGTTGACGGAATTATTGTTGTAACCTCTCCTCAGGAGCTGGTTTCGATGATTGTCGGCAAGGCTGTTAAAATGGCTGAAATGATGGACGTTTCCGTACTCGGTATAGTTGAAAATATGTCATATTTCGAATGTCCCGACTGCAAGTCACGTCACAGCATATTCGGTGAAAGTCATATAGACGAAGTTGCCGCAAAATACGGCATAAAGAATATAGCAAGAATGCCTATCAACCCGAAATTAGCCGCCGCCTGCGATAAGGGTCTTATCGAGCTTTATGACGGAAATTGGCTTGACGAAACAACCGATATGCTCGAAAAGCTGTAATTGATACCTCTGACCGCAGATATATTCTGCGGTTTTGAACATCCGTATTGTCAACCTTAAAATCCGCAGGGTGACATCGAAAGGTAAAAAATTATTATGAAATTGAAAGAACAAGTCCTGCTTATACTTATGAGCAGTAAAGGGAAATTCGTTTCCGGCGAAGAAATATCAAAGCAGCTTTACGTCAGCCGTAACGCTGTCTGGAAAGCCATCAACTCTTTAAGGGCAGACGGGTTTATAATTGATGCGGCGCAAAACAAGGGCTATCTGCTTTCGGGCGGCGAAACGGACGATTTCACACGCTACGGTATTTTGCGCATAAGGCAACTGCTGAAAAAATCTGCCGCCGACGCCGATATTACGATAAAGGATACTGTCACATCCACAAATACCCTGCTCCGCATATCCGCCGAAAACGGCGCACCAAGCAAAACCGTTCTTATCGCAAACGAGCAGACCGAAGGCAGAGGCAGACACGGAAAGAGCTTCTACTCGCCTGCCGACACAGGCATTTATATGTCTGTGCTTCTCCGCCCCGATTTCAAAGCCGACAAAGCGTTCTTCATTACCGCAGGTGCGGCTGTATCGGTTGTAAGAGCCATCGAAAAGGTATGCGGAATAAAAGCCGGTATCAAGTGGATAAACGATATAATGCTGAACGGCAAAAAAATCTGCGGTATCCTCACTGAAGCGGTCACCGACTTTGAAAGCGGAAGCCTGCAATATGCCGTAATGGGACTCGGTATCAATATCAGCCGTCCGAAAGGCGGTTTCCCGTCCGAAATTTCCGATATTGCCTCAAGCCTTTATTCCGAAGAAGCGGCAGGAAACGAGCTGAAATGCGCTCTTGCCGCCGAAATACTGAACAACTTCTTCGATATATGCGAACATATGTCCATAGATAAGCTGACGGAAGAGTACAAAAGCTACTCGGTCGTGCTTGGAAAGCGGATAAAGGTCATATCGTCAAATGCGGAATATTATGCTGTCGCCGTTGACATTGATAAAAATGCAAGATTGATAGTAAGAGATGAAAACGGGAATATGCACACGTTGTCATCTGCAGAAGTTTCCGTCAGAGAGGGTCAGATATAATTATGAACAAACTGCTTAATCATCTGCGTATCCGCAGTGAAAGGCTCTACATAACGCTTAAAACATTTTTCAAGTGGCTTTTGCTGTCGGGGATAACGGGCATTTGCTGTGGCGTTATCGGCTCGCTGTTCCATCTTTGCATGGAGTTTGCGACAGAATTCCGCACAGGGCATTCATTTATGGTATACTTTCTGCCCGTCGCAGGTCTTGTAATAGTTTTCCTCTACAGTATCTGCGGTCTGAAAAACGACCCAGGCACCAATATAATAATCACCTCAATCAGAACCGAGGGAAAAATACCGGTCAGAATGGCTCCTCTTATTTTTATATCCGCCTTTATCACTCATCTGTTCGGAGGTTCGGCAGGACGTGAAGGTGCGGCACTCCAGATAGGCGGAGGGCTGTCGGCGGAAATAGCGAGAATTCTCAAGATGGATGAACGCAACGGCAATCTTCTGGTAATGTGCGGAATGAGCGGACTTTTTTCGGCACTGTTCGGTACTCCTGTCACTGCAACATTCTTCGCTATGGAGGTTATCAGCGTAGGAGTGTTTTACTACTCGGCTATTGTGCCGTGCTTTTTCTCTGCGGCGGTTGCGCTTGGAATATCGCACCTGTTCGGAATAGTGCCGGTGACATATAAAGTAGTGATACCGGATATTTCCGTTACGAACATAGCGTTTGCGATGATACTCGGCGTAGGCACGGCATTGCTCAGCATTGTCTTCTGCTATTCGCTCCATAAGCTGTCAAAGCTGTTATCGGCAAAAATCAAGAACAACTATATCAGAATTTTCGTATGCGGCTGTGTAATCGTAATACTTACCGCTGTATTCGGAACGGATTATAACGGTGCGGGAATGAATATCATTGCTGACGCTATGTCCGGCACTACACGCCCCGAAGCATTCGCTCTGAAGCTGTTATTCACCGTGATAACCATTGCAGGCGGCTACAAGGGCGGAGAGATAGTTCCGTCATTTTTCATAGGCGCTACATTCGGAAATCTGTTCGGAACACTGGTCGGTCTGCCGCCTCAGTTCACTGCCGCACTCGGACTTGTTTCGCTGTTCTGCGGCGTGGTAAACTGCCCTGTAACCTCGCTTTTACTCAGCATTGAGCTTTTCGGCGGAGAGGGCATAATATTCTTTGCCGCCGCCTGCTCGGTAAGCTACATTTTATCGGGCTACTACGGACTTTACACGGGTCAGAAGATAATGTACTCAAAACTGCACAGCAAGTACATAAACAGGCATACAAAATAACAGCGGCAAGCTGAGCAACGATAAATATGTGCAGAATAAACAATTTCACGGTATGATTTTTATTGCAGTTGTGAAAACTGCCGTGGAAAATGCTTCAGTTATTTGACTTTACTCTTATAATGTGGTATGATTTAGTAATAACATACAACATAACAAATCCGGGAGGACAGGCTAATGTCAGCTAAAAAGGATATATCAAAAGAATTTGACAAAATCTCCGACGGTGCAAAGCAGGTGCAGAAAAAGCGTAAATCGCTCACAGGCAGGATATTCAAATGGATGTGTCTTGCGGTAGGCGGCTCGCTCCTTATCGTCGGCGGTGTGAATATAGGCATAAACTACAACTTTTTACAAGAGTCGCTGAAAAATCAGCTGACCGAGGTTGCGGATATGTCTTCGAATACTGTTTCCAATCAGCTTAGCTCCATCACTGCAGAGCTGCAGCAGATTGCGTATGATTCGGGATTTGACGATCTGACGGATACGGGTGCTCTTTCCACTAAGTGCCTCTCGATACTTTCAAAGAACCCTATGCTGACCGATATAAAGATCGTGAATACAGACGGCAAGTGTTTCTATTCCGAAACGCTTGATTACTCGGAAAACGAGAGCTTCAAAAAAGCTGTGGAAACCAAAAAAACAGCACAGGGAGAGCCTTATGCCGCAAAGGATCTGAAGCACGTTCTTATGGACGTTGCGATACCTATGTTCGACAGTGACAATACAACGCTCAGAAGCGTACTTATGGCGTGTGTTGATATGAACACATTCTCAGCCGTGATAGGTCAGACGAAAATAGGCGAAACAGGCTATACCATGGCGATAGACCAGACGGGTACGATAATTGCGTATCCCGATGAAACCAAGCTGACAGAGCGTATAAACTACAAGACGCTTGCTCAGGCGGACAGCTCATATCAGGGCATAGCGGACTGCATAAGCAATGCCATAAAAGGCGAAAAAGGCTTTGCGGAGGTTACGCTTGACGGCGTGGATAAATATGTAACCTATGCTCCTATTGCGAATACGGAAGGATGGAGCTGTCTTGTTGTCGCTACCCCGTCTGAATACACAGACAGCTTAAAGATGTCGCTGTATATAGGAACTGCGGTAGCCGTTATCTGCTTTGTCGTATCGGTACTGGTAATCCTCACGATAGTCAAGAAGGTAATCAAGCCCGTCAAGCTCTGCTCTGACAGGATAGTGACGCTTTCACAGGGAGATCTTCATGCCGAGCCGCTCGACTTCGGCAAAAATATCGACAATGAAATAAGTCAGCTCAGCGAAAGCACGAATCAGATAACAACACAGATAAACGCAATTATCACAGACCTTGACAATATGCTCGCCGCACTCGGAAACGGCGATCTTACATATTCTCCCGCCGATGTTTATATTGGTGATTTTGCAAAGCTGAGAGCTTCATACGAAAGAATAATGCTCTCGCTCAACAAGACGATGAGCGGTATCAGCACAGCAGGCGTTCAGGTATCGAACGGTGCGGAGCAGGTATCATCTGCCGCCGCAAATCTTTCGGAGGGTGCTACAAGGCAGGCGGCTTCTGTGGAAGAACTTTCCGCTTCGCTTGCGGAAGTATCCGAAAAGGTAAACCGCAATGCCGCAAGAGCCGGCGACGCAGCCAAGAATTCCGAACAAGCCGCAAAGCTTGTTGATTCGGGAAATGAGAAGATGAATATTCTGCTTGAGGCTATGCACAAGATAGACGATACTTCAAAGCAGATAGCAAATATCATAAAAGCCATCGACGATATTTCGTTCCAGACGAATATTCTTGCACTCAATGCCGCCGTTGAAGCGGCAAGAGCGGGAGAAGCCGGCAAGGGTTTTGCCGTAGTTGCAGACGAGGTAAGAAATCTTGCAGGCAAGGTTGCACAGGCGGCAAGCGATACCACAACGCTTATCGGAGATTCTATCAAGGCGGTAGAGGACGGTACCGCAATCGCAAACGATACGGCGCAAACGCTCGCTCTTATCGTTGAAACTACCACACAGACGGCTGATCTGATTGAGGATATTTCAACAGCCTGTGAAGAACAGGCAACGGCTATATCTCAGATAACAGCAGGTGTCGATCAGATTTCCTCCGTTGTACAGACAAACTCCGCTACAAGCGAAGAATGCGCCGCATCAGCAGAAGAATTATCTTCACAGGCGACTATCCTTGACGGTATGGTAAACAAATTCAAATTAAGCCAAAAGGCGATTGCGGAAGAACCTGTGAAAGCCGCAGGCAAGGCTGCCGAAAGCGAGAAAACAGCTTCGGCAAAATCGGAAAAATCCGATAGCCCGGAAGCTAAAAAGCCGTCCGAGCCAAAGCGTGACAAGGAAAAACCGGTAAAAAGCAAGCGGGAAATAAAGAAAACCACTGCGGAGGCTAAAGAAATAAAAGCCGAGAAGCCTGCTGTCGCAAGCAAGCCTGCCGATATAATCACAGATAAAAAGGCACCTGAAAGCAAGCCGCTTGCAAGTATGCCGATAAAGAAAAACGAAAGCAAGCCGGTTGCAAGTACGCAGATAAAGAAAACCGAAAGCAAGCCGGTTGCGAATACGCAGATAAAGAAAAGCGAAAGCAAGCCTGTTGCAAATACGCAGATAAAGAAAAACGAAAGCACAGCCGAAAACAAGAAGAAAAACAGTGAATCGGCAATAAAAGCCATATCTGCCGACTTCAAAACGGAGGCTCCTGCACAAAAGAAAACGAATGCTATAGGAATCTCGCATTTTGACACGGCTGTAAATTCGGAAAATGAGTTTACAGAGGACGCAAACGATAAATATTAAGAATTGAGGTGCCGTTTTTGCGGCACCTCGGTTGGTATAAAAAGTCTTGTATTTGATGTACTTCTGTTATAACTTTTAGTATTTGTCTATGATAGCAAGCTACCGATAGTTCTTTT
>OGPA01002539.1_pt1 | contig 12856 bp, 11 predicted proteins | sample 1552841 | NCBI WGS metagenome assembly OGPA01 (sample SAMEA2579916, study PRJEB22360) | human gut metagenome | reverse complement strand
GGAATCGTAAGTCTGACCAGACTGGAAGGACTGCTTGACCGTCATCCGTATGATTTAAGCGGTGGAGAACAGCAGCGTCTTGCACTGGCTAAGGTTCTGCTGTTGCAGCCGAGGCTTCTTCTGATGGATGAACCAACGAAGGGGCTGGATGCAGAATATAAACAGGAACTGGGAGACATTTTAAAGAAGCTCAAAGCTCACGGGATCACTATCTTTATGATCTCGCATGATGTGGAGTTTGTCGCAGAATATGCAGACAGGGTCGGCCTGTTCTTTCAGGGAAATGTGGTGACGTGTAAGAGTGCAAGGGATTTCTTTGCGGGAAACAGCTTTTATACGACTGCTGCCAATCGCATGGCAAGGCATTATTTTCCTGATGCTGTTACCGGAAAGGAGGTGGCTGCGTGCTTGAAGGCAAGGCTTTAGACCAGTTTATGGACCGTTTCTTCGGGGATTCCTGTGCACAGAGCCTGCCCGGGGAAGAGGAATCCGGACAGGAATTAGAGGAATATGAACTGAAAGAGGATGGAATCATTATCCAGCCGATCCATAAAGGAAAGATTGAGAAGCGTACCTGGATTGGTCTGATTATGTTTCTGGCTTTTGTTCCGCTGGTGCTTTTTATCCTGGTTCATAAGTTTCATGGTAAGCATGATGTAGTGATCAGTCTTTTAATACTTGCCTATGCCACGATCCCGTTCTTTATGGTATTTGAGGGCCGGCATCCACAGGCAAGAGAGATTATGGTCATTGCCGTAATGGCGGCTCTTGGGGTCGCAGGCAGGAGTGCTTTCTTTATGATCGGAAGCTTTAAGCCGATTGCGGCCATCGTGATCATTACCGGGGTTTCCTTAGGTGGTGAGGCGGGGTTTCTGTGTGCCTGTCTGATCATGATGATCTCAAATATGTTTTTCGGGCAGGGACCGTGGACACCCTGGCAGATGTTTGCTTTCGGGATCGTGGGATTCCTGGGCGGCCTGATCTTTCGGAGAAAACGGGGAAAATGGAAACATTTTCATCTGTGGCTTTGCATCTACGGGGGACTGTCGGTGCTGGTCATCTATGGATTTTTGCTGGATACGGCATCCGTCTTTATGGGAATGGGCGGAATCAATAAGGCTGCGTTTTTAGCGATGTACGCAAGCGGTTTCCCGATGAATGTGATCCACGGAAGTGCCACGGTGATCTTTCTCGCGGTGCTTGGGGAGCCGATGCTTGCGAAACTGGAACGCATCCGGAAAAAATATGGGATACTGGAGCCGTAGGGTTCCGGTATGGATTGCGGAGGAAACAACTACTTTATGTGTAACTATGAAAATAAAAATGATGACCGGAGGGTACTGACACAGAGAAATGCGGCGAGATACGGGAAAGAGGAAACCGTTAAGATCCCGGCGTATTATCAGATGATCGGTGTCAATGCTTTCCAGTTTAATATAAAAATGAAAAACAAAGGAGAAAGGCGGTAAATTAGAAAAATAAGGCTAATTGCTGGGTGGTGTGTGTGATTTTATGGAAAACAAAAAAGCAGTAGCAGTTGAAAATGCTGCTGAGGATACTATTGATTTATTAGAAATTTTTCGAGCATTGTATAGAAGATGGGTTTGGATAGTTTTTGTAGCTCTCGTATTCGGTATTGCACTTGGAATGTATGGAAAATTTGTTGTAAAAGATGTATTTCAGGCAGAGGCATCAATGTGCATTATTGATAGCAATAAAGAAGTATCTATGAGTGACCTGCAGGTTGGATCAGCATTGACAAATGATTATGAAGGAATTATTAAAAGTCGTGTTGTTCTAACAAAAGTAATATCTAATTTAAATTTGGATATTGCATATAAAAATCTGTATAATGCAGTTTCTGTAGATAATCCAGAAGCAACAAGAATTATTAGAATACGTGTAGTTTCAGGCAATAAAGAAGAAGCAGTTGATATTGCAAACGAAATTCTTTCAGTAAGCATTGAAGAAATTCCGCATGTTTTAGGAAGTAATACACCGACTGTTTTGGATAAGGCAGACGAATTTTTTGCGGAAAATACAAGACGTTCAGTTGTGTCATATATATTGATTGGTTTAATGGCAGGAATTGTTGTTTCTTGTGGTGTAATAGCAATATCTGTTATTACGAATACATCTATTAAAAATGAAGAAGATATTCAAAAATGCAGCGGCCTTTCTGTATTGGGCACAATTCCGGATTATAAAGGCGGAAAGAAAAGGAAGGAAAAGATTATATGGCCGGATGAACTGCCTTTTTCAGCGGCAGAGGCTATTTATCAGCTTAGAACGGCAATACTTTATAGCAGTAAAGATGTAAAAATGATTGCTGTTACGAGTGCATTTGAAAATCAGGGAAAATCTTTTATTTCATTCCATTTGGCATATAGTTTGTCACAGGTGGGAAAAAGGGTTCTTCTTGTTGATACAGATATGAGAAAATCAGTGCTTCAAAGACGTATGGGACTAGAAGGTGTAAAGCTTGGACTTTCTGAGTATCTTTCTGGAAATGCAGAAGTTGGTCAGGTTATTTATGATGTTGGAATCCCTAATATGCATGTATTGTTTAGTGGAAAGCTTGTTACAAATGCATCTGCGCTTTTGTCTGCAAAATGGCTTCGTACACTTTGCGATTCAGTAAAGGATTCTTACGATTATATTATATTTGATACACCGCCAGTTGGTGTCGTCGGTGATGCAGCAATTGTTTCTTCTGTTTGTGATGGAACACTTCTTGTTATTGAAAATGGTGTTACAAAGAAGAAAACGCTGTGTCAAATCGCAGCTGAATTGGAAAAGATAGATACAAATATTCTTGGTGTTGTCCAGAATATGGTCGGTAGCAAAAAGGATTCCAGTTATTATGGCAAGGGAAATTACGGTTATTATTATGGAAATAACCAAAATAAAAAATAAATTTACAAAAGCTATTGTAAATTGGAAAAAGCCGTGGTAGAATGAAGTCTGAAATCTTTAAGATAAAAAGCAATGACGGAAAGAGTAGTGCAGCAAGATCATTCAGAGAGAGCCGTGTATGGTGGAAGCGGTTTATGGAAATGCTGTATGAAGACCATTCCTGAGCTGCGCGTGAAAGAAGCAAAAAGCTTCGAAGCGTTGCCGTGTTGCTGCGTTATAAGCAAAGAGTGAAAGATAAGGTGGAACCGTGCGCTGGCACCCTTAGGTATGCAGATACCTGAGGGTGCTTTTTTATATTGCACAAGTTAAACTTTTATGTTCCTGTATCCTGCTCTGTCACCGATGGAAAATAAAATGTAAAAAGATAAGAGGAGATCAAAATGGTAAACTTTAAAGAAGACGAAGCTTTAAACACATTAAATCATTCCTGTGCACATTTGATGGCACAGGCAATCCGTCATCTGTATCCGCAGGCAAAATTCTGGGTAGGACCAGTTGTTGCAGAAGGATTCTACTATGATGTTGATTTTGGTGATCACGTATTTAAGGAAGAGGACTTGGCTGCAATCGAGAAGGAAATGAAGAAGATCGCAAAGAGAGGTTTTAAGATTATCCGTAAGGAGATTTCCAAGGAAGAAGCACTGGAGATGTTTAAGGATGATGAGTATAAGCTTGATCTGATTTCCAATCTGGAAGATGGAAATATTACATGTTATGAGCAGGGAGATTTTACAGATCTTTGCCGCGGACCTCACGTTGACAATGTAAAGCTTTGCCGTTACTTTAAATTGTTAAAGCATTCTGGTGCTTACTGGAAGGGAGATAAGAATAATAAGGTTCTGCAGAGAATCTATGGTGTATGTTTCCCGACAGCTGAGGAATTAGAGGAGCACTTAAAGCTTCTTGAGGAGGCTAAGGAGAGAGATCACAGAAAGATCGGTAAAGATATGAATTTGTTCATGGTAGACGATCTGGTAGGCCGTGGTCTTCCAATGTTCCTTCCAAAGGGTTATGTAATCTGCCAGGAGCTTGAAAACTACATCAAGGATAAGGAAAGAAAGCTTGGCTATCAGCATGTTATGACACCGTGTGTTGGAACAGTTAATCTGTACAAGACATCTGGTCACTGGGATCACTACAAGGAGAACATGTTCCCGGCTATGGAAGTAGATGGAGAGGCATTTGTTCTTCGTCCGATGAACTGTCCGCATCATATGATGATCTATGCAAACCGTATGCATTCTTATAAGGATCTGCCAATCCGTATCGGTGAGATTGCTCATGATTTCCGTTATGAGTCAAGTGGAACCTTAAAGGGTATTGAAAGAGGTCGTCACTTCTGCCAGAATGATGCGCATCTTTTTGTAACACCAGAGCAGATCAAGGATGAGTTCTCAAAGGTTGTTGATCTGATCTTTAGTACCTACAAGGATTTTGGTATCACAGATTATCGCTGTGTTTTGTCTTTGAGAGATCCGGCAAATAAGACAAAGTATCATGATGATGATGAGATGTGGAATAAGGCAGAAAATGCTCTTAGAGACGTTATGAATGACCTTGGAATCGAGTATACAGAGGAGATCGGTGAGGCTGCTTTCTACGGACCGAAACTGGATGTAAACGTAAAACCGGCGATCGGTAATGAGTATACACTTTCCACCTGCCAGTTAGACTTCTGTCTGCCGGCAAAATTCAATCTGTCCTATATTGACAGTGACGGAACAAAGAAAACGCCGGTCGTTTTACACAGAGCGATCCTTGGTTCCCTCGACCGTTTCATGGCATATATTTTAGAGGAGACAAAAGGAAACCTGCCGTTATGGTTAGCTCCGGTTCAGGCTAAGATCCTTCCGGTAAAAAATGAGGATGAGGAACTTAACGCATACTCACATGACTTATACAAATATCTCGATGATAACGGAATCCGTGTTGAGATCGATGAGAGAAACGAGAAACTCGGCTACCGTATCCGTGAAGCACAGATGGAGAAAGTGCCGTATCTGTTAGTACTTGGTAAGAACGAAGCAGCTGACGGAACCGTAAGTTACAGACTGCATGGAGAGCAGAATTCCACCACAGTTTCCAGGGAAGATTTCCTTGCACTGTTAAAAGAGGATATCCGCACAAAGAAGATCAATCCTGCAGCATTAAAATAAACAGAAATATGAAAATGCGGTGTGTCCGGCAGGATATGCCGTATTTTTTTAAATTCATAGGAAATTACGTCCTATGAATTTAAAAATTCATGACTGGAATACACCAGACAGGAAACAAAAGCCTGATAAATTGTCAAAGATGTATATTGCAATCAAAATTAAATGATAGTAGAATGAAACCAATATAGGACCGTTTATGAGAATAAATCAGAAAGAACAAGGGAGGATATTGATGTGACCCTAAGTGGAAAAGTATCATTAAAGGTAAAAATGACGATTCTGATTATTGAGATTTTAATAATCGGATTATATGGAGTAGTTGTCGGAGCTAAAAATATGGGTGCTATCCGTAATGATGCGATCGCCAGCATGGAAGAATATGTAAGTGAGGAACATCCGGAATATTCCCAGGAAGAAATACAACAGGAACTGCAGCCGATATTGCAGAAAATGCAGCAGGAAAAGAAAGCAAAACAGGATCAGTTTTTCTATTTTATGGTTATTATGTGTATACTCACGGATATATGGGTACTGTATCTTACATTCGACATTACATCGGGCGTCAAAAGATCTGCGCTGTTTGCCAAAAAAATGGGACAGGGCGATTTTACGCAGCGTGTGGAGGAAAAATACCTGAAACGTGAAGATGAGATCGGTATTCTTGCACGCAGCATCCGTGACATTCATCACAATATGAGACATCTGATCGGCTATGTACAGCGCGAAGCGGATACATTGGATGAAACGGTTGGAACAGCAGAGACGGCACTGGCAAAACTTGCGGACGAGATCGACAGTGTATCCGGTATCACGCAGGAACTTGCAGCCGGAAATCAGGAGACCGCAGCAGCTGCACAGGAAGTGAATACGATGTCCGGAGAGATTGAGGAAGCTGCAAAAGGAATTGCAGAGCATGCGCAGGAGGGAAACGGAAAAGTTGATGAGATCCATACCAGAGCGGCTGATACGAAACAAAAAATCAGTGCAAGCCGTGCAAATATCAGGAAAGTGCATGGGGAAATCAATGAGAGCTTATTGGAAGCACTGGAAAATGCAAAAGTCGTGGAGCAGATCGGTGTTCTTGCGGAGTCCATCATGGGAATCACTTCGCAGACAAATCTGCTGGCTTTGAATGCATCAATTGAAGCCGCAAGAGCCGGAGAGGCAGGAAAAGGATTTGCAGTTGTTGCAGATGAGATCCGTAATCTTGCGGAGCAGTCGGCGAGCACGGTCGGGAATATCCAGGAAGTGACAGAGCGTGTCCAGACAGCAGTTGCAAGACTGACCACAGATGCAAAACGTCTGTTAGAGTTTGTGGGAGGAGACGTCACGGAGAGTTTTAATGATTTTGAAAAAATGGCAGATAATTATAATGAAGATGCAAACTATGTTGAAGAACTTGTAACGGATTTCAGTGCGGCATCCGAACAGCTTTTAGCTTCAGTCAGCGGAGTGGTTGCAAATATACAGGAGGTAACGAAGGCTGCGAATGATGGTGCGGCAAGTACCGGAAGCATTGCAGAGCGTGTTACCAATGTTGACAGACAGGCAGAAGATATGCGTGTACTGATGAAACAGACGCAGGAAGCATCTTTGATGCTGCGGAAGGACACAAAGAAATTTACGGTTGCATAGACAGGATCAATCTATTGTAAAAAATATTTTGGATAAAGTGAAAATTAGGACTGCACCACCATTTACTAATTTTAAAAGTTCAAGTAAAATATAAGTAAAATTATGCTTTGTAAAACAGGGAGACTTATATGTTACGGGAAAAGATTAAAAATTGGAAAATGGAACTGGCTGCAGTCCTTGTTTTTGTTCTGGTTTTGGGAATGACGGGGCTATCCGGCAGTGTGAAGGCGGCAGACCAGACGGACTTGAAAACAATAGATATCATGTTCGTGCATGACACACATTCTCATCTGAACAGCTTTTCAACGGTAGTAGATGAAAAACAGGAAATGATCGGCGGGTTTGCAAGGATTAAGACACTGATCGATGAACAGAAAGAAAAAGACCCGGATACACTGGTGGTGGATGGCGGAGATTTTTCCATGGGAACGCTGGTGCAGACCGTTTTTGAGACACAGGCGGCAGAGATTCGGATGTTAGGGGCACTGGGCTGTGAGGCGACAACACTTGGCAACCATGAATTTGATTATCGTTCAAAGGGGCTTGCTAAGATGCTTGAAACCGCGGCGGAAAGCGGAGATACCGTGCCGGAGCTTCTTGTCTGTAATATCAACTGGGATGCCATGGAACAGCAGGGATTCTCAGAAGGACAGCAGCAGATCCGTGATGCATTTACGGAATACGGTGTGAAAGATTATGTGATGGTGCAAAAGGGCGATGTCCGGGTGGCACTGCTTGGCGTATTCGGAAAAGATGCACTGGCATGTGCACCGACCTGCGAACTGCAGTTTACGGATCCGGTGGAAGCAGTAAAAAAGACCGTAGCTGAAATTAAGAAAAACGAAGATGCGGATATTATCGTCTGTCTTTCCCATAGTGGAACTTCAGAGGATGAGTCAAAGTCAGAAGATGAGATTCTTGCGAAAAAAGTGCCGGATCTGGATGTGATCGTCAGCGCACATACGCATACGAAACTGGATGAGCCGATTGTGCATGGGGATACTTATATCGTTTCCGCAGGTGAGTACGGCAAGTATTTAGGTTCCTTATCCTTAGAACAAAAGGATGATGGCCGATGGAACATGAAAGAATATAAACTTACTCCAATCGAGACGGACATTGCAGAGAATGCTGCTACACAGGAAGAAATCAATTCTTTTATGGCGACGGTGGATACCGATTATCTGGCACAGTTTGGGTTTACGAGAGAACAGGTACTTGCGGAAAATGATGTAGCATTTGACAGCCTGGAGGATCTCTACAACATCCATACCGAGCATAATCTGGGGGATCTCATCGCAGATGCCTATGCTTATGCGGTCACAAACAGTACGGATTATAATGGCACTCCCGTGGATGTGGCGATCGCGCCGAGTGGAACGATCCGTGATACCTATACAAAAGGAAACATTACGGTGGAGGATGTGTTTAATTCGTTTTCACTTGGAATCGGTGCGGACGGTGTGCCGGGGTATCCGCTGATCGAAGCATATCTGACAGGAAAAGAGTTAAAAACTGTGGCAGAAATCGACGCATCCGTGTCTGATCTGATGACATCTGCACGTTTGTATATGTACGGTTTGCAGTTTACTTACAACCCGCATCGTATGATCTTAAACCGTGTTACCGATGTGTATCTGCTGGATGCAGATGGCAATCGCAGGGAGTTAGAAGATGATAAACTGTATCGCGTGGTGGCAGATCTTTACAGTGGGCAGATGCTGTCTGCGGTGACGAAAACATCGTATGGACTGTTGTCTGTTGTGCCGAAAAAGGCAGACGGAACACCGATTGAAAATTTTGAAGATGTGATTTTGACAGATAATGGCGGGGAATTAAAGGCATGGACGGCGATCGCACATTATATGGAGTCGTTCCCGGATGAAAATGGAGATGGAATTGCGGATATTCCACAATATTATGCCGGATTGCATGAAAGAAAAGTGGTAGATGATTCGTTCAATCTCATAAAATTAATAAAAAATCCGAATAAATATGCCGTCATGATCGCAGGAATAGTATTGATCGCTATTTTACTGGTTGTTTTGCTGATACGGTTAGTGTTAAAATTAGTAAAATACCAGACAGGAAAAAGACGCAGCGGAAGTAAAGCAGGAGAAGAACCATGAGCGCGCAGGACAAAACAGAAGAAATTTTAAGACAAATGCATATATTGCTTGCAGGCAGTGAAGCTTATGACAGTATTGGCAGTAAAATTATCCTTGATAAAAAAAGAATGTTAGAGCTGCTTGCAGAGCTAAATAAGGCCATTTACGCGATGCTGGATGAGTATGAACTGACAACGCGGGGCAAGGAGCGTGCAAGACGTGAGGCGGCAAAAATCGGAGAAGATATCTTAAAAGATGCCAGCGGGAAAGCGGAGGATGTGTATGCTGCGTCTGTTATGTATACCAATGAGGCACTGCGGCATGTACAGGAAATCATGCAGAGGGCAACGGATGCCATGCAGGAGATTTATAAGGATGCCAATGAAAAACTTCAGAAAGAAAAAGATGTTGTAAGGAGAGACCAGTCAGACCTGAAAGGACATCTGCAGAATCTTGCTGATACGGACAAATATCTGAATCTGATCGAGGATCGTAACCGTGAGATTGAAAAAGAAAGGGCAAAGGAAAAGGGGGAGACAGAGCCATCGCCTTATTCTGCGATCAAACCGGAAATTAAGATCAACCAGGAGTATTTTGAAAAGGCAGGAATCGTGCCGGAAAATGAACTGCCCGAAGAAATTCCCGAAGATACGCCAGAGGAAGCTGCGCCAAAAGCAGAGGTAAATGTCAATGTCAATCTGGATGCGGAATATTTCCACTGGAAAGAGGGCGGAGAAGCTTCCGGCGAGAAGAAACCGGAGAAACATTCTTTCTTCTCCAGACATCATAAAGAGTAAAAGGAGAATGTGATGTTAGAGAAGCCGGAGGAAAAAGAGTTTCACAAAAAATGGGAAAGCCTGTATGTTTTTACGGGACGCAGAAGTGACCTGACAACGATGATTTCCATTGCGGTCATAAATCCAATGATCCTGTATGTCTTTATCGGGTATGTAGCAGGGAAACGGATCAGTCTGCCGGTGTTGTATCTTATCATCGATGGAGTATTGTTTTTACAATGGGGACTGCTGGTAAAAAGACGGAAAAGAAAGATAGAGCAGTCCATACAGGATGTGGCCGGACAAATGGACACCATCAGGGAAAAAATAAATGAACTGGGAAATTAACTGACAAAAAAGGGAGACAGCCTTAATGGCCGTCTCCCTGTTTATATCCTGTATTAGAGATGATCTGCTGGCTGTTTGAAAGAACTGTTGCAGATGGGGTATAATTTTCATCATTAAATAAAAACTGATGTAATTGTGTAACGTTAGAAGCAAGATCGCACGGAATGACAACATCGCCGATCTTATCATATTTGTGCGTTGTTTTTTCATATGGAAAACCGGTTGTATCTCCAATGTCATAACTGAAAACTTTTGTGGCAAGGGCAAGGAGATCCGTGTTGGAAAAACTGGTCTGAATGTCCCCAAAAGCTGCGTTGATCAGTTTGTTGAGTGTCAGAATGTTGGATTTCTGCGCTTTCTGCATCATTGCGGTCAAAACAGTACGCTGGCGTTCGGTTCTGCGGTAGTCATCACCGCCGCCATAACGGATTCGTGCGTAGGCGCATGCTTGTACGCCGTCTAAGGTGTAAGTTCCGCCGGAGGCAGGTGGTGTGGAATTGTGTCCGGTCAGTTCATTTAATTCTTTCATATAACCGATCATCAGACTTGCCTCATCATCGGTGATCGTGATGTCGACACCGCCTAACAGGTCGACACATTCAATGATCGCATTGAAGTCGACGGTTACATAGTCGGTGATTGCAAGATCAAGATTGGTATTTAACATGGACAGTGCCTGTTCCGGTCCGCCCTTTGCGTAGGCTGCGTTGCATTTCTGGTAAGTGCCGTTTCCGGTATCTAAATAAGAATCACGGTAAACAGATACCAGATTGATGGTATGCTGTTTCGTATCGATGTTTGCCAACATGATAACGTCGCTGTTTCCTTTGGAGAGGCTGCCGTTGGAACGGTTGTCGAGTCCGAAGAGTGCGATCGTTTTGTAATGAGCCATCGCTTCTTTTGTCTCATCGGAGAGATCGTCATTGATGGAGACATCGTTCATGTCCAGCTTATTTTTTTCAATTTTAGATAATTTGGTTGTGATAAAAAGGGCAATCGCAAGGAGCAGGATGATCAGCAGCTCCAGTAGAAGGAGCATGATTTTTTTCTGCTTTCTGCTTTTGCCTGCAGTGTGCACATTTTTTTTCATAAGAATCCTCCGTTTTGTGTAAAACTTATTTTATTTACGGGAAAACTGTGGAAAATCTACGGAATTCCTGTGTGTACCAGTACGGGTACGAAAGATATCATAAGGCGGGGATGAATAGGATGCAATAAAGTATTTCTTAAATTTAAGGCCAATTTCTTAAATTAAATTAAGAAATGTGGAAAATGTTGTATATGCAGTGGGAATTTAAAGGAATATTAAGAAATCCGCTCTATAACAATTTAAACTTTCCTGTTAAAATAAATGTAAGATCTGGTGTAATACTTGAAGTAAGACACAAAAAGAATGGAGGAACTTATGCAGACAATTTTAGTGTGTGATGATGATAAGGAAATCGTGGAAGCGATCGAAATATATTTACAGCAGGAAGGATACCATATTTTAAAGGCATATGACGGCGAAGAAGCACTGGAGATCTTAAAAGAAAATGAGGTTCATCTTCTGATCATGGATGTGATGATGCCGCGTCTGGACGGAATCCGTGCGACCTTAAAAATCCGTGAGGAGAGCAGCATTCCGATCATTATTTTGTCTGCAAAGACGGAGGATGCGGATAAAATTTTAGGACTTAACATCGGGGCAGATGACTATGTGGAGAAACCGTTTAATCCGCTTGAACTGGTAGCGAGGGTCAAATCACAGTTAAGGCGTTATACCCAGCTTGGAAATGCGGCAGAGAGCAGCGCATCGGTGTATACAGTCGGTGGATTGTCGATCAATGATGATTTAAAAGAAGTGACCGTGGATGGCGAAGTGGTAAAGCTGACACCGATCGAGTACAACATACTTTTATTACTGGTCAAAAATCAGGGAAAGGTATTTTCCATTAATCAGATCTATGAGAGCATCTGGAATGAGGATGCGATCGGAGCGGACAATACGGTGGCAGTACATATCCGCCACATCCGTGAAAAAATCGAGATCAATCCGAAGGAGCCGCGCTATTTAAAGGTTGTGTGGGGCGTTGGATACAAGATCGACAAGAACTGATTCTGGGAGGGATTCCGTACGCCGGCATACAGGATAATGTCCGGCACGGGGATGGAGACTTCATATGGAAAAGAAATCATACACATACGGCAGTAAGCTGGCAGGGATGATCCTGCACCTGTTTTTTACGGTAATACTTACCATCGCTGTCTATCTTTTGGCATCACTGATCAGCAAAAATATTCTGCAGGTAACGGATATCGGTACAGATGATTTTTTTAATTCGGGCTACTATACCAAATGCATGGAGCAGAAATGCAGTGAACTGACCGATTATCTGCATCTGTTACAAAAAGGCAATAAGCGGAGTGCGGAGGACGATAAGCGTTATCTGCAGTATACAAATGAGTTTAAGCGTGAAGACACCAATTTCTGTTACTGGTATAAACAGAATGGGGTGTGGTATACCAATCAGCCGGATTCGGTGGAAGGCCAGGAGTTTGATACACAGACTGTTCTCATGGAGGCAAAGACCATGGGGGATTATCTGATCTATGATATGGAGAAAAAGGAATTTGGAACGGATATCCGCGGCATGGAGAATTACTTTTTTGACAGTTATAATAACCAGATGTATCTGCCACTGGAAAATGTGGTGCTTGTGATCGGAGTGGATACGGATCTGACGGCAAAAGACGATCTGTATGATGCCGAGATGGAGTATGTAAGACTGCATCCGTGGATCAAAGTCAGTATTGTTGCTGCGCTGGTCAGTCTGATGGGATGGGTATTAAGTCTTGTATATCTGACACTTGCAACCGGACACAGAGATGGGGAAGAAGGAGTTCCGCCAGAAGGAAAACAGCAGAATTGCCGTGA
>OGPA01002518.1_pt1 | contig 12955 bp, 9 predicted proteins | sample 1552841 | NCBI WGS metagenome assembly OGPA01 (sample SAMEA2579916, study PRJEB22360) | human gut metagenome | reverse complement strand
TCATGATCAAATGGCAGGAAGAACTTCAGGGGAAGGCATGGAACAGTTTGTTTTTAGGTAATCATGATCAACCGAGAAGCGTCAGCCGTTTTGGAAATGACAATCCGGTATACAGAGAAACTTCTGCAAAAATGCTGGCGACCTGTATTCACATGATGCAGGGAACGCCATATGTATATCAGGGTGAAGAGCTTGGCATGACAAATGTCTACTTTGACAAACTGGAAGATTACCGTGATATTGAAAGTATTAATTACTTTGAAGAGTTTACGGAATCAGGTCTTATGACTCCGGAACACATGATGAAATGTCTGATGCTGAGAAGCCGTGACAATGCGAGAACTCCGATGCAGTGGGACGACAGCGAACAGGCCGGATTCACAGAGGGCGAGCCTTGGATCAAAGTAAACCCGAACTACAAAAAGATCAATGCAGCGCAGCAGCTTGAAGATCCGGATTCTGTTTTCCATTACTATCAGAAACTGATCCGCTTGCGCAAAGAGAAAGACATTATTGTTTATGGTGAATTTGAGCCTCTTTACCGTGAGGATGAACAGATTTTTGCTTACACAAGAAAACAGGATCAGGAAAAACTTCTGACCGTCTGCAACTTCAGTGATAAGAATGCAGAAGTAGAAGTGCCGGAAGAATTTAAAGGCGCAGAGTGTCTGATCACAAACCTTGGAAGAAAAGCATTTGAAGGAAAAATTATTTTGAATCCATATGAAGCATTTGTATTATATTATAAACACTAGGTGATAAAGAAATGATTAGAAAATATAGATATGGAAATCCATTTGATACGGAAGCACTGACTGAAAAAATTGAAACGACAGAGGGTCCTCTTCCATATGGAGAGGTCAGTCAGGAGGAAGGATTTGTTTTTACTTATATCATGGATGAAGATGATATTGTCTATGGTCTGGGTGAAGCCAATCGTGGAATCAACAAGAGAGGATATTGTTATATCAGTAATTGTACAGATGATCCGGTACACACAGAGGACAAGCGTTCTCTGTACGGAGCCCACAACTTCATTGTTGTGAGCGGAAAGAGGACGTTTGGATTGTTTTTTGATTATCCGTCAAAACTGACCTTTGATATTGGATATGACAGAGAGGATACCCTCAAGGTATCTTGCGAAAATGCTGATCTGGATATTTATGTGATCGAAGGAGAGAATGCTTACGATATCGTAAAACAGTTCCGCCATGTGATCGGGCGCAGCTATATCCCGCCGAAGTTTGCCTTTGGTTTCGGACAGAGCCGCTGGGGCTACACGACGAAAGAAGATTTCCGTACTGTTGCAAAGGGATATCGAGAAAATCATATCCCGATCGATATGATTTACATGGATATTGACTATATGCAGTCATTCAAAGATTTCACAGTGAGTGAAGAAAATTTCCCGGATTTTCCGGAATTTGTAAAGGAAATGAATGACCAGAGTATTCGTCTGATTCCGATCATTGATGCCGGTGTCAAGGTTGAGCCGGGATATGAGATTTACGAGGAAGGTGTCAAAAACAACTATTTCTGCAAGAGAGAAGACGGAAGTGATTTTGTTGCAGCTGTATGGCCGGGAGACACCCATTTTCCGGATATGCTGAATCCGGAAGCCAGAAAATGGTTCGGAGACAAATATCGTTTTCTGATCGAACAGGGAATAGAAGGTTTCTGGAATGATATGAATGAGCCTGCGATCTTTTATTCTTCCGAAGGCCTTGCAGAGGCAAAAGAACTTGCCGGAGAGTTTGCAAAGGATACCGAAGGCAAGATCCATCCTTGGGAAATGCAGGACAAGATGCTCAGTATTGCGAATGATCCGGAAGACTATAAAAGATTTTATCACAATGTGGAAGGCAAAAAGATCCGTCATGACAAAGTACATAATCTTTTTGGCTACAATATGACAAGAGCAGCAGGAGAAGCGTTTGAACGCATTGACCCGGAAAAACGTTTTCTGATGTTTTCCAGATCCTCTTACATCGGAATGCATCGTTATGGAGGAATCTGGACCGGAGATAATAAATCCTGGTGGTCGCATATCCTTCTTAACCTGAAGATGCTGCCGTCTCTGAATATGTGTGGTTTCTTGTATACAGGCGCTGACCTTGGAGGTTTTGGCGCCGATACAACAAGAGAATTGCTGCTTCGTTTTCTTGCGCTTGGTGTATTTACACCACTGATGCGTAATCATTCGGCGACGGGAACCAGAGAGCAGGAATGCTATCAATTTGAAAGAATTGAGGATTTCCGTGCTGTCATTAACACCAGATACCGTCTTGTGCCGTATCTGTACAGCGAGTACATGAAAGCTGCGCTGAGTGATGATATGTATTTTAAGCCATTAGGGTTCGTTTATCCGGATGACAAGAGAGCAATCCGAGTAGAGGATCAGCTGATGCTCGGAAACGAGATCATGATCGCTCCGGTTTACGAGCAGAACGCAAGGGGACGTTATGTTTATCTGCCGGAAGAAATGAAATTTATCAAGTTCCTGCCGGATGGAAGCATTTCCGAAGAGATTCTTGAAAAAGGTATTCATTATGTAGATGTGGCACTAAATGAAGTACCGCTCTTCATTCGAAATGGTAAATGTATCCCGGTTGCAGAAGCGGCAGAGTGTGTGAAAGATATTGATACCGAACATCTGCAGCTTATTGGATATGAGAACAGCAGTTATACCATGTATGAGGATGATGGAATCCGCAAAGATTACGATAAGAAAGAAAATTACCGAGTATTCACAAATTAATGTTTAAAAGTAAAAAATACTGCCTGAATATCAGAAAATGATATTCAGGCAGTATTTTTTGTATTATAGTTAGTCGATCGCTTCCCCTTTTTTATATTTCTCAACTACATTCTGGATACGTTCACTTGGATCAAGGATACTGCTGATAGAAGCATCATGATTCAGTGTATCGATCACCAGTGCGATGTATTTGCTCATGTCGCAGTTGATGTAGTAAGGGCGGCTGAGCAGCTCCGGTGTCTGATAGATCAGGTTTGTTGTGAGGATTCCGTTGATCAGTCCTTCTTCGTAAGCCTGGTCAAATTTTTCCATACCATTTGTGAAAAGTCCGAAGGTTGCAGCAGCGTAGATGCGTTTTGCTTTACGCATCTTGAGCTGGCGGGCAACGTCAAGGATACTGTCACCTGAAGAAATCATATCATCAAGGATGATCACGTCTTTGCCTTCTACAGAAGATCCAAGGAATTCGTGGGCTACGATCGGGTTACGTCCGTCTACGATGGTTGTATAGTCACGACGTTTGTAGAACATACCCATATCAAGACCGAGTACGTTGGCAAAGTAGATTGCACGTCCGGTTGCACCTTCATCCGGGCTGATCGCCATCATATGGTCGGCGTCGATCTGAAGATCCGGTACATGCTTTAACAGTCCTTTTACGAACTGGTAGGTAGGACGGATGGTTTCAAATCCGCTTAACGGGATAGCATTCTGTACACGTGGGTCATGGGCATCAAAAGTGATGATGTTATCTACACCCATGCGTACCAGTTCCTGCAGAGCCAGTGCGCAGTCCAGTGATTCACGACCGCTTCTCTTGTGCTGGCGGCTTTCATAAAGGAATGGCATGATGATGTTGAGACGACGTGCTTTTCCACCTACAGCAGCGATGACACGCTTCAGGTTCTGGAAATGGTCGTCCGGTGACATATGGTTGGTATTGCCGCTGAGTGAATAAGTCAGGCTGTAATTGCAGACATCAACCATCAGATAGAGGTCTTTTCCACGTACAGACTCATTGATAATACCTTTTGCTTCACCTGATCCGAAACGCGGTACTTTTGCGTCAATCAGATAGTTTGGCTTTTCGTAGCCGTTGAAAACAAGATTGTCTTTCTGGAAACGAGTCTCTTCCTTTCTCCATTTTACGAGATAGTCATTGACTTTATTTCCCATCTCTTCACAGCCGTCTACGGCAATAATGCCGAGAGAGCCAACTGGAATATTATCCAGAATTCGTTCACTTCGATGTAACATCAGTGTTCCTCCCTGTACATAAGTTTCTTTTGGATGCGGATATCATCACCGGCAAGGCGAAGTATCTTATAATGGTTGCTTATCCGGGAAAATGTACGTTCCGTATAGTTCGTCTTGATTTCCTCCAGAGTAAGATTAGTAGAAATGATTGTGGATTTCCTGTTCAGGATCCGATCATTTAAACACACAAAAAGCTGAGAAACGACAAAGTCTGTATTGCGTTCGGTTCCCAGGTCATCAATGATCAGCAGGTCACAGAGGTGGATCTGCTCATATAAAAGACAGCTCTCATCGTTCCGGTTCAGCGCTTTTTCAAGGAGCGCATCGAAAAATTCAGAGGCAGTCAGGTAAAGGACGGAATGCAGAGAATCCATCACTTCTTTTGCGATACAGTGGCTGAGAAATGTCTTCCCGATACCAGTATTCCCAAAAAGAAGCAGATTACCATGTTCGGTATCAAAATTGTGGATGAAATTCATACATTCCTGATAAGCCCGCGTTGCAAGCTCGCGGGAATTCTGACCGGAAAGCCGGTCTCTATAATTGGATGAATAATAATCAAAATTAAAATGTTCAAAATTTTCCTGTTCGAGAAGCCCTTTTAAGTTGGACTGGGTGTAGAACAGATCAATGATCGCTTTTAAAAAGCAATGGCACTTTTTCGTGCCGACATAGCCGGTATCCTGACAGTCCGGACATTCAAAATGCTGTTCCAGATAGTCTTCCGGGAATCCGGCGTCGGAAAGGAGTCGGCGGCGTCTGTCCGAAAGAGACCGGATCTCTTCCTTCAAAGAAGCGAGGGCAGTGTCATCGCCTGCGAGCAGCTTTTTCGCCTGGTCAAGGCTGGCAGAAGAAATAGAGGCATCAATCGATGCAAGCTCCGGAACCTTCTGGCAGGCACGCTCGTAGTGAAAATTCGCGAGGTCGCGGCTCTTCGCTCTTTTTTCTTCATATACGCGCATCAGCGCATTGTATTGTGAATTGGTTAACGGCACAGTGTTCCCCTTTCTTAGTTACTGCGTAATAATTCTTTGGTAAGCTCGTCCATATTGTAAGAACGTTCTTCAAAATTACGGAATTTGGAAGGCTGCTGGGCAGAAGGTGTACGGTTTTGCCCCGAAGGAGTTTTCCTCCGGTCTTTTTCCTGCTCAAAGGCAGAATCAAGACGCTCAACATCTGCCAGTGTACGAACGTTGCCCGTCTTCCAGTTTTCGAGAATCTTGTCAGTATATTCAAAACTTGGCTGGTGGATCGCACTGATGGTGCGGTTGCATGCTTCCAGAATGAGATCCAGCTCGAAATTCCCATCCTCCAGCCATTTGCGGATATAATCCAGTTCGGCAGATGCAGGTCCCCGCCCTTTGATGCCAAATGCATTCAGGATAGAATAGCAGGTTTTGTTGTAAAATGCAGAGGAATTACGTGCCTGATCGACGGTTGTAATATGTTCATCTGCCCATGAAAGTGCTACTTTCTGAATGTAATGCATGCTCTTATGTCCGTTCTCCACACAGTATTCGATCAGATACTCGATCAGGTCTGCGGAAAAACCAAGGGAATCATAAAAGTAGGTAATCGCATCAACATCGGTACGGGTTAAGGTTTTGCCGAGATACTGTTCAGCAATAAAAAGAATCTGTTTCAATTCTCTTCTTGCAGCAAGAGAACGTCTTGATGCAGGAAGATTCTGATCCGCAGTCTGATCTGAAACAGGGGCATTTCCGTTATTTTGCCTGACCGAAGATTTTTCGTGAACAGAAACCGACTGTGCAGAAGGCGTATGAAAAGCTGCTTTTGCAGGAGTTTTCCTTGCAGCAGATCCGCCGAGACAGATTCCGGTAAGTTCGTTTGCTTCGTTATATTCGAGAGAAAGAATCCCTTCTTTTTCCCAGTATTTGAGTGCGCGCAGGATATCGCCTTCGGTATTCTCCAGAAGGTCTGCCATCTGCGGGATAGCCGGAAACTGATCCGGGATATTCTGATAGCGGAGAAGAAGAAGATAGACTTTTACATATTCTCCGTTCGCAGATACCATATAATGATCGATAAAATCATTCTCCACGATCGTTATATTGTTATGGGAATGATTGCGCAAAATAAGTGCACTCATAATTTCCGCTTCCTTTCTTTTCTGACTTTGTTCATTATAACATCATCCCAGATCGTAAAAAAGAATTTTCTGACGGAAATTTTTGCTATTACAGATAAAATTTCGCAGATATTGGAGAAAATCAAGCTTTTAACAGGTCTTCTCCGATATTTACAACATCTCCGGCCCCCATTGTGATCAGAAGATCACCAGGCTGACAGTGGGTGGTGACGAACTCTTCGATGGCTGCAAAGCTTGGCAGATAAGTTGCGTCACATCCATGTTCTTTGACTGCATCTGCAAGCTGTGCAGAAGAGATGCCTAAAGTATCTGTCTCACGCGCTGCATAGATGTCAGCAAGGATTACATGGTCTGCATGTGCGAGTGCTTCAGCAAATTCTGAGAATAATGCTTTTGTACGGGTATAAGTATGTGGCTGGAAAATACACCACAGTTTTTTATGTGGATAATGTGCAGCACTTTTCAGAGTTGCTGCGATCTCTGTCGGATGGTGTGCGTAATCATCAATGATGGTCACTCCGCCGACTTCACCTTTGTATTCAAAACGGCGGTCTGTTCCGTGGAAGGAAGCAAGACCTGTCTGGATCGTCTCCGCAGGAACACCGAGAATATCGGCAACTGCGATTGCCGCAAGTGCGTTATATACGTTGTGCTCACCGCCGACTGCAAGAGCGAGATGTGCAACATTCTGTCCGTCTTTTACGACATCGAAAGAGGCATTGCCCTGTTCGTTATAAGTAATATTGGCTGCACTGTAATCCAGGGAAGCTTCTTTGCCAAAAGTGATAACACGACAGGAAAGATCGGAGGTGATCTCTTCAATCTTATCAATATCTCCGTTGATGACGAGCGTTCCGTTTTCCGGAAGAAGCTTAGCAAAAAGGTGGAAAGAATTACGGATATCGTCCAGGTCTTTAAAAAAGTCCAGGTGATCCGCATCCACATTCAGAATAATACCGATTTTCGGGAAAAAGTGCAGGAAACTGTTGGTATATTCGCATGCTTCCGTAATAAAAAGGTCAGGTCCGCCGACACGGATATTGCCTTCGATCGCTTTCAGGATACCGCCGACAGAGATTGTCGGATCCAGGTCTGCTGCAAGAGCGATATGAGAAAGCATAGAGGTTGTGGTTGTCTTACCGTGTGTACCGGATATAGCAACCGGTGTCTTATAGTTAGTCATAAGCTGACCGAGTAATTCTGCTCTGGATAACATCGGAAGATTCTGACGCTTTGCTTCTGCAAATTCTTCGTTGTCTTCGTGGATTGCTGCGGTATAAACTACAAGGTCGATACCGTCTATAATATTGGAAGCTTTCTGACCGTAAAATACGGTTGCACCATTCTGAGACAGATGATCCGTAAGTGCCGATTCTTTGTTATCGGATCCGGATACTGTGAAGCCTTCTTCAAGAAGGATCTCAGCGAGTCCGCTCATACTGATGCCGCCAATTCCGATGAAGTGGATATGGCAAGGCTGATTAAAATCAATTTTATACATAATGACACTTCCTGTTCTGTGAATTTGTTTCATAGTATTTGACTTACGTGCATAATTATAACATAGATAGGTCAAAAACCAAACCTTTTCTTTTTGTGATATTTCTATAAAAAAGATGGGTGAACGGAAATATTTTTGTAAAATATGTTCACTATATGCATGTAATATGTTATAATGAAAAAACCAGAATTACTGAGAAGGGGTGAAGACATGATAAAAAAGGAAATGATAGCAATGCTATTGGCAGGAGGACAGGGCAGCAGACTTGGCGTCCTGACTGCAAAAGTTGCTAAACCGGCTGTTGCATTCGGCGGTAAATACAGGATCATTGATTTCCCGCTGAGTAACTGTATCAATTCAGGGATCGATACAGTCGGTGTCCTGACCCAGTATCAACCACTCAGGCTTAATACACATATTGGAATTGGTATTCCGTGGGATCTGGACCGGAATATCGGAGGGGTGTCAATTCTTCCGCCGTATGAGAAGAGTACAAGCAGTGAATGGTATACAGGAACGGCGAATGCAATTTATCAGAATCTGGAGTATATGGAGACGTTTAATCCGGATTATGTACTGATCTTGTCAGGAGATCATATTTACAAGATGGATTACGAAGTTATGCTGGATTTCCACAAGGAGAACCATGCAGATGTGACGATCGCGGCAATGCCGGTTCCGATCGAAGAAGCAAGTCGTTTCGGAATCGTAATTACCGACGAAGACAAGAGGATCACCGAGTTTGAAGAGAAGCCGGCGAATCCGCGGAGCAATCTCGCTTCCATGGGAATTTATATTTTCAGCTGGCCGGTGCTCAAAGAGGCACTGATCAAGATGAAAGATCAGCCGGGATGTGATTTCGGTAAACATATCATTCCGTACTGTCATGAAAAGAAGCAGAGACTTTTTGCATATGAATATAACGGCTACTGGAAGGATGTCGGTACATTAAGTTCTTACTGGGAAGCCAATATGGAGCTGATCGACATTATTCCTGAATTTAATCTTTATGAGGAATTCTGGAAAATTTATACGAATAATTCAATCATACCGCCACAGTATATTTCAAAAGAAGCTGTGATCGACAGAAGCATTATTGGCGACGGAGCTGAGATATACGGCGAGATACATAACTGTGTGATCGGCGCAGGTGTTGTTGTTGGACAAGGCTGCGTGATCCGGGATTCGATCATCATGCAGGATGTTGCGATTGGAAATGACTGCGTAATTGATAAGGCGATCATTGCGGAGAATGTTAAGGTTGGAGATAATGTAACCCTTGGAATCGGCAATGAAGCACCGAACAAGCTCAGGTCTGATATCTACAATTCCGGACTGGTCACGATCGGTGAGAATTCTGTGATTCCTGCAGGAGTACAGATTGGAAAGAATACTGCGATCAGCGGTATTACCGTGAAGGAGGATTATATACAGGGTGCTCTTGAAAGCGGCGGAGTATTGATAAAGGCGGGTGACAGATCATGAGAGCAGTTGGAATCATTTTAGCAGGCGGTAACAACAACAAGATGCGGGAGCTTACACAGAGGCGTGCAGTGGCAGCGATGCCGATCGCAGGAAGCTACCGGGCAATTGATTTTGCACTCAGCAATATGTCCAATTCGCACATTCAGAAAGTGGCAGTGCTTACCCAGTATAATGCACGTTCACTGAATGAACATCTGAATTCTTCCAAGTGGTGGGATTTCGGACGTAAGCAGGGTGGTCTTTATGTATTTACACCGACGATCACCGCAGACAATGGCTACTGGTATCGTGGAACGGCAGATGCGATCTATCAGAACCTGGATTTCCTGAAGAGGTGCCATGAACCTTATGTGATCATCACATCCGGAGATGCGGTTTATAAGATGGATTATAACAAAGTACTGGAATACCACATTGCAAAGAAAGCAGATATCACCGTGGTATGCCGGGATCTGGATCCGGGCGAGGATGCAACCCGTTTTGGCATCCTGAAGATGAATGAGAATATGCGGATCGAAGAATTTGAGGAAAAACCGATGGTGGCAAATTCCAACACGATTTCCACAGGAATCTATATCATCCGCAGACGTCAGCTGATCGATCTGATCGAGCATTCAGCTGAGGAAGACAGATATGATTTTGTAACGGATATCCTGATCAGATACAAGAATCTGAAAAAGATATACGGTTATAAGATAAAAGACTACTGGAGCAATATTTCCACTGTTGAATCTTACTATAAGACCAACATGGATTTCCTGAAACCGGAGATCCGTAACTACTTCTTCAAACAGGAGCCGGCAGTTAAGACCAAGATTGATGATCTTCCACCGGCTAAATACAATCCTGGCGCAGATGTTAAGAATTCTCTGATTTCCAGTGGATGTATTGTAAACGGAGTGGTTGAGAATTCTGTCCTGTTTAAAGATGTTTATGTTGGAAATAATTGCGTAATTAAAAATTCCGTAATTTTGAATGATGTATATCTGGGGGATAATACACATATCGAGAATTGTATCGTTGAAAGCCGGGGAACCATCCGGGCAAATTCGTACTACAGCGGTGATGGAGAAGTAGAGATCGTTGTGGAGAATAATGATAGATATAGCTTGTAATATAATAAGACTTAAAGCGCAGTAAATGCGATTAAGAGGAAAGGGGCAGCAAAAATGAACATTACAGACGTACGGGTGAGAAAGGTTGCAAAGGAGGGGAAGATGAAAGCTGTAGTCTCCATTACCATTGATGAAGAATTTGTAGTACATGACATCAAGGTGATCGAAGGAGAGAAAGGTCTTTTCATCGCAATGCCAAGCCGCAAAGCAACCGATGGAGAATATCGGGATATCGCGCATCCTATCAATTCTTCCACTCGTGATAAGATCCAGACGATCATTCTCGAGAAATACCAGGAAGCTGTAGCAGAGGAAGAAGCTGCGGTATAAAAAGTAAAGAGGTTTTTACAACCCCGCATTTTATGGAGAGTTTCATGAAATGCGGGGTGTTTTTTTGCAAAAACATTCCTGTGATTTGCCCCAACTATTTCACGGTATATTGTGCCTGAATTTGCTCTAGAATCTTTATCAAACACGCTCTAAATTCGCTTTCTGTAATCATGTATTTCATTATATTTCCAGACTCTGGAAAATTGTGAAATATTACGCAAATGTTACAAAAGTTAAATAAAAGTGTTGAAAAAATTACAAAATATGTTATACTTGATCTACGAAAAAAATAACGAGGTGTTTACATAGATGAGATTTAAAAAGATTTTTGCAATGTTGTTAACTGGAATCATGACTGTTTCTATGCCCGGGGCAGTATTTGCTGCTTCTACGGAGGAACAGATCGCTGATGTACAGGCACAGAAAGAAGCTGCGCAGGCAGAACTGGCACAGCAGCAGTCCAACATGGCATCTCTGGAGAGCAAGAAGCAGGAGCTTGAAAGCTATCTGGAAGAGCTGAATGCTCAGTATACAGACCTTACCAACAGTGTATCTGAGCTTGGAATTCAGGCAGCGGAGAAAGAAGAACAGCTGAAAACTCTGAATACCCAGCTTGAGGAAGCCAAGGCCACAGCGGACAAGCAGTATCAGGATATGAAGAAGCGTATTGTATACATGTATGAGAATGGAAGTGCTTCCATGCTGGAGCTGCTTTTGTCCTCAGAAGATCTGGCTCAGTTTCTGAACCGTGCAGAGAATATAGCCCAGATTTCCCAGTATGACAGAGACATGCTTGCTAAATATAAAGCCCTTCAGGCAGATATCAAGGCCCAGGAAGAGCAGGCAGAAGAGGAAGCTCAGAATATTAATGAACTTCTGGCAGAGAAATCTGCCAAACAGCAAGAGGTACAGGCACTTACTGCAAGCACAAATGAGAACATTCAGTCCTATATTTATCAGATCAGTGCCAGCCAGGATGAAATCAGTGCTTTAAATACACAGATCAGTAATGCAGACAGCAGTATTTACAGCCTTTTGCAGGCTGCAGAGGCAGAGAAAGCAGCCCAGGAGGCGCAGGTAGCCCAGGAAGCTGAGGCTGCCGCCCAGTCACCAAGTGACGGGGAAAACTATGGCACAGAGGAATCCTACGATGACTACAGCGAGTCTGAAAGTGATTCCAATCAGGACGCAGATGCCAGCAGTGCCTATGATGATTCTTATACCGAGTCATCGGACAGCAGTGAAAGCTCCGACAGTTCTTCCGAGGGCAGTAGTTCATCTTCACAGGGAACCTACCTTGGAACCTTTACTCTCACCGCATACTGTAACTGTGCACAGTGCTGCGGAACAGCAGGAAACCTGACAGCCAGCGGAACTGTTCCTACAGCGGGAAGAACCGTTGCCATGGCTGGTGTGCCATTCGGAACTCAGCTCCTGATCAATGGAAATGTGTATACAGTGGAGGATCTTGGAACACCTTACGGACATGTGGATATTTATTTTAACAGCCATTCAGAGGCACTTGCATTTGGACTTCAGAGTGCGGAGGTTTACAGACTGAATTAAGGAAAAAGAATACGCCCTGACAGGATTAAGATCATTAAAATCTTCTGCCTGTCAGGGCATTTGTCTGCAATAATATATAGGGGGGATTGTTATAAATACGGTTCTCCCGGAATTTCCGGATAGCTTCCCATTCCGATCAGCAGTTCCAGGCCGATCTGTCTTGCCTGGAGTACAGCCTCTTTCACAGCACTGGCATCTCCGGAGAGGGCAAGGATAACTTCATTGGAATGGCTTGTACCGATACTCGGTGTCATATAGCGTGTAATATGAACTGCAGAAGCCTTCATTGCAGTGTCTGCCATTACAAGTCCAATCGCTGCCGGAGAACCTGCCATGAATCCGAAAGCTTCCCCTGGAACTGCGTGAAAGGCCATGGCAAGAGCACCACCTGCATTGGCTGAAAAAGCAAACTCCAAATGACCGGATTCGCTGATATATAATTCTCCTGCATACTTATTAGTTAGTTCCAGCGCCAGCGAAATAGCGTGGCGCACATCTGAAACATCATTTCCGCCAATCACAATATAGTTGCCGTGTCCACCCCAGCCTTTGGTATCCCGTGGAAATTCAATGGAAAGAACCTCTGTGCCAGTGGCTTTCACCGCATCATCGACAGCAGTGATCTGACCTGCTGCACCTGTACGGGAACTGAAAAGTCCAAGGGTATGATAGCGTGTCCCTATATTCATTTCCTTTAAAAGAGTATCATCAACTCCTGAAATTACAAGTCCGATGGTATCCAGAACGGCAGTTCCCACAAATTCAGTGCGGGTGCATTTGGTACTGATACTGTGTACATCCATGAGAAAAACCTCCATAGCATTACTTTTCCT
>OGPA01002514.1_pt1 | contig 12958 bp, 8 predicted proteins | sample 1552841 | NCBI WGS metagenome assembly OGPA01 (sample SAMEA2579916, study PRJEB22360) | human gut metagenome | reverse complement strand
TATTCAGCTTTTTCTCTCGGACGGATATACATGACCGAAGAAAAGCGGGATGACAGCAAAGCCGAACAGTTCCTGAAACAATATCTTGCTGGGTCTGATGATGAGCTTGGCATTGGCGAGTATGCTCTTGGCAAGCTCTATCTCTCTCAGGATCGTATTGACGAAGCAGAACAGCTTTTTATTTCATCCTCCGAAAAAGAAAATCTGTATGCCTCATATAAACTTGGAAAGCTGTATCTTACAGATAGAAAGCTTGACTACACAAAAGCTGTGAAATATCTGAAGCCATGTGCTGACAAGGCAGACAATGAATACGCTCAGTACGCACTCGGCTGTATCTATCTGAAAAAGGAGCATTACGATCGCAAGTTAGCAGAAAAATATCTTCTTGAGTCATCAGGTCACAATAACTCGTCGGCTCAACTGAAGCTGGCTCTTATGTACCGAGAAGAACAGAAATACCGCCAGTCAGATTACTGGATGAGGCTTGCTGCACAAAACGGTAACGAATATGCACAGAAAATTCTTGCAGAGCGTCACGAACAGATAAGGATGAAACTCCATCTTGGCGCAACGGCGAACAGCGTCATGCGGCGTGTCTGCAGCAATATGCAGACAAAGGCTCAGCAGCTTCTTGCCCAAGTGGAGCGTGACGAACAGGAACAGAAATACAAACAGGCTATAAGTCAGACTTATAGCCGATAATGCACCCTACCACACGTGGTAGGACAAGGGGAATAAGAAATGAATAATGATGAGCATAAAATACTAAAGACAATAGGACGGATACTGCTTCTTATTATCCTCACAGCGACAATAGCAGGAGTCGTATGTCTGGTATTTAATCTGCTTGATGAGCTGTCCGCTATAAACAAGGCAGCTCAGACCAATCAAGGCAATGTTGGTGAAATGTGGGCAAATTTTTCTATTCGGAAAGAATATTTCTGGACAAAGCCTGAGCAGCTTGAGGTCAGCGATCTTTTTTTCTTATCTTTCGTCATATCTTTGGTTATCTTTGCAAAAATATCACGACAGATAGAAATAAAGAGAGGTTACAAAGACCTCGAAGGCAGCGACAGATGGGCAACAAAGCGAGAGCTTAACAAAAACCTTATAAGAATACCTGAAAAGGAGCTTTACAAAGCTGAAAAAACAGGACCGCTCATAGCCTGCAAATATGGGTATTTCTATGTTGACCCAAAGAACAACCACTCCCTTATAATCGGCACAACTGGCTCTGGTAAAACTCAGTCCCACGTTCTTCAGCAGGCACGAGTATTCGCCTGTGGCAAGGACAAACAGTCCATGATATTCAATGACCCTAAGGGAGAGATATTTTCTTCCACCTACCCTATAATGAAAAAAGAAGGCTATAACGTAGTCATATTAAATCTAAGAGACACGAACAGATCTTCACGGTGGAACCCACTTACATTTATAATCAATGAGTATGTACACTGCGAAAAGAACAATCTTGACCTTTCAAAGGTATCCGAGTATATCGACACAATGGCGTCAACATTAACGAACAATCCTAAATCAGATCCTATATGGCCCTCATCTGCAAAGTCCCTGCTTTCAGCTCTGATACTTTACATGATCGAGCAAGGATATAAGCATGACAAGCTCGATAAGGTCAATATGTATTCTGTTTATCAATTCTTTATTGAATATGGTCAGGAGGTTGAGGAAACAGATCCATTCGGAAACGTAATTACAAAGAACAGACTTGACGAGATATTTAAGAGCCTGCCTGTAGGGTCCCTTGCAAAGGCAGCATATGCAACATCAAATTTTGCCAAGGGCGACATGAGAGCCAGCATATTCGCAACCCTAGCGGACAATATCCGCATATTTGGTCTTGACACGGGTATCGCACAACTGACCTCAGGCAATGACATAGACCTTGACGATCTTATCTCTTGCGGAAAGCCCTTTGCAATATACATGATCATTCCTGATGACCGCCCTACAAGACACGTCATAGCCTCAATGTTTATCAATCAAAGCTATCTCAGTATGGTAGAATATCTCACGAGGAACAGTATGAAAGCGCTGCCACGCCGAGTGAATTATATACTAGACGAGTTCTGCAATCTTGTGACCATACCTGGTATGGATAATAAGATAACTGTATCTCGAAGCAGAAATATAGGCTGGCACTTGTACATACAAGGCTTGAGCCAGCTGGACGCCAAGTATCATGACGACTCCAAGACTATCCGTGAAAACTGTGCCAACTGGGTATACATCTATTCGGGTGATCCTGACACTAACCAGTTCATCAGCAACATTCTCGGAAGCAGAACAGTACAGTATAAGACGTACTCAGGAAAGCTCTCAGAGGAGCTGTCAGAGAACAGAGCATATAAAGGGAAACAGCTTAAAACACCAACGGAGCTTGCCGTTCTTCAAGAGGGTGACACCATTGTTAAGCACCACCGTATGTACCCTATTGAGTCAAATTTCAAGTTCTTCTACAAGCTCAATCTTGGCACTGCAGAGCTTGACGATATAGCTTTTTCTTCGGGAGGAAAAGCTCTCGTCGAGATCCTTATACCGTTTGATATACTTATACCTCAAAAAGCCGTTCAGGAGGATCATCTGTCCGAAAAGAACAATAGTGATGATGGTTTGCACCAGCAACCAGCAACAGCTATCCCGAACAGATTTGTTGACTCACCTGACAGTGTGGTGATATCTCCACAGAAAGCCGCTCTTGAAGCTATCAATGAAGCTACAAACGGCGAATGGAGCAGGGCTATGCAGGAGATTGACATAGATACCCTTGAAAGGCTACTCAACAGAGCCAAGATCAAAAACAGAAGCACTATAACAGACGAACAGTTTGAAATGCTGAGCAATATGATACTCAGGAAGAAACAGCAAACTGTTTTATCAAACATAACGTAAAGAGGTCAATTATGAAATTCAGCTACTATTACCTGCCGAACAGCCTTGTAGAAAAGAAAATGCTGCCATCAGACTTTGCTGTGGCAGCATTTCTCTATTCTATGGCACAAGCCTACGGAAATAAAAACCTGTACGGCATATACGTTAAGGTGAAGCAGACTACAATAGCAGAAGCCTGCGGCATAAGTGTGGAGTCCGTAGCAAGGGCAACTAAAAGGCTCATTACATCAGGCGTTATCATATCCAGAGAGCGCTGCGTCAAAGCTAACAGACATCTTAGCACATATACATACACTCTTGCAGAGATAGGATCTCGTTTCTTTCGGGTGGACAGAAAGGCAGCTAAACGTCTGACAGCAAAGGAACTCAGGTGCTACTGTGCTTTCTGTAAATGCAAACAGAACAGCAGCAAAATGTTTTTCCACAGCTACTCAGACCTTGCCAAAATGCTCGGTATGAAGCGCAGCGAGCTAATGGCAATAGTGGACAAGCTCATTTCTCTCAAAGTCATACACAAGCGCTATCAGGTCACATCATGCGGTGACTTTGGAGAGAACAGATACTATGTTTTTGAGTTCGTTACTGGGCATATCCGAAAAAAGTGCAAAAAAAGGACCGCTGCCCAAAGCGGTCCTCACAAAACTCATAACCCAGCAACCCCTAGAAAATCACTGAATTTACATAAATTCTACCACCATCTAGGGAATTTGTCAAGGGGTTATGTGAAAAATTGTGAAAAAATCGAGCGGGACCCCATTTTATGTTTAATGGTAGGGGCAATTTTGACAGGTCATATCTATGACCCACTTAGTTTTATCTATCCGAAAAAGAAAAATTTATGTTAGGAGTATATGTTATGATAAAAGACAAAACTTTATATGACTTACAAAACCTTGTTCGCAAGCTTGTTTCAGACAAGAACAGCATTGATGACGTGAGAAGCTTTCTTTTGCAGCTCATTTTCTGCTTTTACTGTGAGGAAAGTGGAATTTTCCTGGGAAAGCCCTTTACTCAGCTTGTTTTAAACTCTGAAGCTTCGTCTTTTCCGTCAAGATTTATGCAGCTTATCGCCTCCCTGCCGCCCTTCATGGCTAAACCACAACAACTTTTTCTTTCGGATGATACTCACCACGCTATGAAGAAGCTTTGCCGTATAAGCTGGAACGACGTAAATCCGAGCATAATGGGAGCTGTACATCAGGCTGCACTTAGCCGTTCTGATCAGCGTGCAACAGGGACTCACTACACCTCACTGCGTAACGTTCACCGTGTTATCGACAAGCTGTTGATAGACAAGCTTATTGACCAATTTTCGGAAACAAAAAGTGCCGAAGAAATCGCTGTGCTTTACGAACAGCTCGGTAAGATCTCTGTATTCGACCCTGCCTGCGGTGGCGGAAATTTTCTTATCGAGTCCTATCTTGGGCTATCCGCAATGCGTCTTATAGCCTCCCGTGGAATATCATCGGTCAAGCCTCTGAGTACCAGAAATTTTCATGGCTTGGAGCTTTCTGAAGAAGCTGCCTGCATATGCCGAACAGCTTTGTTTGCCACGGCAAGACTTGAGGAGAAGCGCTATGCCGAACAGTTTAAAACGCCCCTATCTCCCGTTGACCTCTCCGAATGTGGTGATATACGCTGCATAGACGCTCTAAATTTTGACTGGGATAAAATTTCCGCCGACTATATCGTAGGAAATCCACCATTCATGTTTAACCACAAAGAACAGTCTTTCAGCCAAACACAGCTTTTTGCCGACTCCGCTTCAGCGTCAGTAGACTACTCTGCAGGCTGGATAATTAAAGCCGCACAGTATTGTGCCGCTCATCCACGAACAGAATGTGCGTTCCTAACTACCAATTCTGTTTGTCAAGGCTCGCAGGTACAGTTCATCTGGGAGCCTGTGACTGACAAGTACAAAATGCACATAAATTGGGCATACAAAAGCTTTCGCTGGGTATCAGATATATCAAACTCAAAGATAGACCTGAGCTGTGTTATAACGGCTTTCAGTGCTAAAGATATGCCTGACAAGCAGCTCATGACAGTATCCGATGACGGTCATGATAGTGCAAGAACAGTTTCACATATCAACGCTTATCTGACAGAATATGACGACATATATCTCTACCCTGAAGGACTTGACGACCGACGCCCGACAATGCTCCTGAGACGGCGAACAGAAACGCCGATCCTTACAAGATACCAAGCCGAACAGCGAACAGAAAGCGGACTTCTTACTTGCAGATTTATAACGGCGCACAATATGCTGGCGACAACAATGCGCCAATATGTTGTGACTGACGGCGGATACTCGAACAGTATTGTCATTCCCCGTCATTCCTCCGAAAAAAGAAAATATGTACCGCTTATCTACTGCAAAGAGCGTGTTATGGTCAATGACAGCGTGTACATAATACCAAACACAGACCTCTTCGTTTTCGGCTTGCTATCATCATCAATGCACAATGCCTGGGTAAGAATGTTTTGTGGACGTCTTGATATGAGTATCCGATACTCAAACATCCTATGCTACAAGAACTTCCCTTTTCCTGAAGATATCACCACTGAACAGAAAGAAAATATCGCTCGGCTTGCTGCAAGGATACTTGAGCTGCGAATGAATTACAAAGACCAGCCACTCGGCAATGTCTATAATGACCTACCGCCTGAGCTGCTGCTTGCCCATATCAATCTGGACAAAGCCGTTGAAAAGCTTTATGGCGAACAGCTTTTCTTCAATGACGACGCACGTCTCAAAGTTCTGATCAAGCTTTTCAATAAACAGAGAACAGGCAGCCCCTAACGGGATCTGCCTGTATTTTTGCGTCTGCGTATAATGGCTGGATGTCTAACTGGAATTTCTGCACTTGCCGCAACAGCTTTTTCTTTCGGCTCGTACTCGTTTGACTGCACTTTAGCCAAACGTCTTTCGAGAACAGCCTCAAGCTTTTTGAAATCACAGCAACGGCGTGTGAGGTTGATTGATTTTTCAGGACTTTGAGTAATTAAGCGATAAAGCTTGTTCGCCTTTTTAATTATATTATCAATGTTATCATTACACCAGTCGAGCTGATTATTTAGCAACTCCTTATATTCTCTTTCTTTAGGAGTATCACTACTGCTGGGACGAATGTCTAACTTTTGGATTACATCATTTGAAACTGGAATCATATTATTAAAATTAAGCGCTCCAATCAAACAATTATTTGAATCCAATATTTTAGAAAAATCAAGATCATTTTTCATCTTATTATGCTTAGGCTTAGGCGATGTCATTGGAATACAGTAATTATGCTGTTTCATAATAATTATTATTCCCACAAAAGGTCTATTTTCTTTATGTTGTTGAGGTGACACTGACATAACTCTATTATCGGCATTAGCCAAATCACGAACATATTTGACATCTAATGTATACAGATGTAATCTCCTCTTTTTCATACTTCTCACCCGTTTCTCATTAAAAAGGCTGCGATATAAATACCGCAGCCAAGTTTTTTATAGGTCCCACTCACAGTAGGGTCCACTGCTTTTAAAACTCCCACTCACAGTAGGGTCCACTGCTTTTAAAACTCCCACTTATACGGTAGGGACTACCTCTTTTTACAAAGGTCAAAGACCTCCATATGATAAGCATTGCTTATCTTCACTTATATTATACTCTACTTGCGACAAAATGTCAAGTAAAATTCAACATAAAAAAGCAGCACACCTGTACTGCTTTTGATCCTATTTGCTCGGTAGGGCTCCCGCCTTTTAAAACTCCCATTTATTTTATACGGTAGGGTCCCCGTCTTTGATAGCTCCCATTTATTTTACACGGTAGGACTCCCGTCTTTAATAACTCCCATTTTTGCACGGTCAGGACAACCGCTGCAAGCTCATCAAGCTTACAACACTGATATTATACAACACAAACAACAGAATGTCAATAATGCAATTAGCAATTTAATATAATTAATTAGCGAGATCTACCCACCTTTCTTCGTCTGCGTATGACAGCAGGATGAATTGCAGGCACATCAGCGCTTGCAGCAACTGCTTTTTCTTTAGGCTCAATATTCTGTTTTACTGATATACCAATTTCAGAATGAAAATATTGCAAAGTAGAATATCTATATTTCTTTGAAGAAAAATGATCTAATTCTCCAGCTACATATTTTTTATACCCACTAACATACGCTGAAAATTGTTTTATTATAAAGTAATATTTTCTGTTTAATTCTAGAAATTCTTTTTCATCAATAAAAGCAGACGTTCCAATATATCTATCATCATTTACTACAACAGCTTTTGAATAATCAAGACCAGTAAAACTATGAGTATCTCTTGATGAATTTTTAAAACGATAGCAAGCTTTATGTGATACATTTGTTCTAAATGGAATAGCATATGTATTATTTTCGACTTTTAAAACAAGGACTAAATAAGGACGATTTAATTTATGCTCAATTTCAGGAAAATGTTTGGAGTCATATTTTTCAAAAAAATCCTCTGATAAGTAATTTATCTCATATTTCTTTTTCATGCTATTCCTCTTTCAAACTAATCAAAATCCCCTAGTACGGGTTGTACTAGGGGAAAATCTTCAACTGGGATTTCTTTAAAGTGTTACCCTCGCACCTTATCTTCAATTGGGATTTCTTTAAAGTGTTACCCTCGCACCTTATCTTCAACTATATTATACTCTACTTTTAGTAAAATGTCAAGTATCTATATATCATTTACTCTGCAAATACTGTTATATATAATATATTGGACTTGAAAAAGTTGTAAAAATGTTGTATACTGTAAATAGAACATTGTAGGAGGTACAACTATGAAATTTTCCGTATTAAATCCAACCGAAGAAAACATTCGAGAAACGTTACTTAACGACCAACTAGGACGAAATGAAGAACTTAGACAGTTTGTACGCTTGCTAAACTCTATTGACGGTAACTGCACAATAGCTCTTGACGGTGATTGGGGCAGCGGAAAAACTTTCTTTGTCAAACAAGCCCAAATGATCATAGACTCATTTAACGAATATAAAAACAAAAAAGCTATATCTGAAAAAGACGAAGAAAACATAAAAATGGTAAAAGATAAGTTTAGTGATTTAGGAATCAAATTACAAGCAACTGCATACTATGACGCTTGGGAAAATGACAATGAAGATGATCCTTTATTATCAATATTATACTCCATAATTAGCACAGCAGACTGTGATAAAGATTTCTTTAAACAACAAAAACCAATTGCTCTGTTAAAATCTATAGCTAATACCATTACAACAAAAGCCTTTAGCATACCTTTAAAAGATTTGCTAGAAGCACTGTCGGAAGAGGATATCTTCAAGAAACTAAAACAGCATAAAACTTTAAGAGAGAATGTAACTGAATTTTTGAATGAACTCATTCCATTTGGGTCCACGAGATTAGTCATATTCATTGATGAGTTAGATCGTTGCAAACCAAGTTATGCAGTAAAAATGCTTGAACGCATAAAACATTTCTTTTCTAACGAAAACATCATATTTGTTTTTGCAATAAACTCATTTGAATTACAAAATACTATAAGGCAGTATTATGGCAATTCTTTTAATGCTTATCAATATCTTGACAGATTTTTTGATTTAAGAGTTGAATTAAGGGATATTGATATTAACAAATTTATTGAAGTTCAAGGAATATGGACTTACAATGAATACGATCAGCACATGGATATTTGTTATAGTGCAGATAGAGCAATTGCAAGGCACTTCAAGTTTAAAATGCGGACGATAGATCGTTTTTTTAAGCAAGTAAAAATCCTTCAAAACAATGTATTACAAAAACGAACTTTCTACAATACCAATCAAGAATACAAAGCGTATTGTTTTCTCGCAATCTTTGTTACACCTATTTTGGTAGCCCTCAAATTGTATAATATAAATGATTATAGGGAATTAACAAATGGAAATCGTCCTGAACTTTTCATTGAGATATGTAGATCATATCATACTTCAGAATTTATTAAAGATAAATTCAATGAGTTACTCGGACTAAAAAATGAAAATAAAATTAAAGATTTTGAAGATCCATGTTTTTTCATGTATAATTATATTTTTAAAGATAATCCAAGATCACTTTACGAAATAATTGGATTATGCCAATTTACCGATAATATGATAAACAACTTCAATTCAGAATTAAGTATCCTATCCAGATTAAGTAACTTTGAATAACACAAAGCCCTACCACACGTGGTAGGGCTTAATCTATTTACAGCTTACAGCATTTTCTCAATAGCTTCAGCCGCTTTCTTGTTTTCTTCGGACATCTGATGAGCATACAACCGCAGAGTTATCTCAGGCGTTGAATGACCCAGACGACCAGCAACTGTTGTTATCGGTGTCTTGGCTGCAATGAGCAGTGAAGCATTGGTGTGCCTGAGTGTATGCACACAACAGCTCGGCAAATCATGCTCCTCTATGAAATTATGAAAATACTTTGTAACAGAGCTTGGATTTAATGGCTTCCCGTTTCTGTAGGTGAACACTCTTTTACTGACTATGCCAAGCTCCGACTGCCGCCGTCTGACCGAAAGAAGAATATTGATAACTTTCTCATTGATAGCTATTATGCGCTTTGACAGCTTTGTTTTAGGCGTATCTGTGTATGTACCTAAGCCAGGGAGATAATAACTCGAACGACGAACAGTGATCGAGCCTTGTTCAAGGTTTATGTCCTCCCATTCAAGACCGCAGGCTTCGCCACGGCGCATTCCAGTAAATAGAATGAGCGTCAACAGCTCTGTGTATGGATACTTACCACATTCATTAAGTGTCGAAAGAACAGTTTCAGCGTCTTTCAGATCAAGATAACGTGCTTCTTCAGAAAGATCGAGCTTAGGCACCCTGACTTTAGCCATAAGGTTGTGCCTGATAACTCCGTCATATGCAGCGTCCTTGAATATGGAATACAACAGTCTATGATAGTGCATGATAGTCCTGTCCGAAAGGAGAAAATCATTCTCGGTGAACAGCATATCAATTGGCAAAAGCAACAATGCGGAAGTCCTCTGAGCCGTAACCAGACTAACATCCTTACCCGCTCTCAAAGAATCGACTGTCCCCATGCCCATTCCTGTAAGGCGAACAGTTTCTGGTCTTGTGTATCCATCCTTTAGCAATCGTCTGCAAGTTTCATTTGGAGTAAAGGTTATCTGCTCTGACTTAGCTTCTCTTAGATCATCATAGAAAGAATAAATATCCATAACAGAAATATCCCTTAGCTTTTCAGAGCCAAGAGCAGCATTTATTCTTCGGGTGAGTCCACAGTATCTTGTGTATGTACTGACCTTGACCTCATACTGCTTCCGTGGCAGCCATTGCTCTGCAATATATTTTTCCAAAGTGATATTCTTGTTGATCTTCAACTTAATCCCCTCTTTCAAAATTTAAAGATCATAAGAATATTATACTCTTTTGTAGAAAATTTGCAAATATCATGAACACCCTACCACACGTGGTAGGGCTGTTCATGATATTTTGAAACAACTGATTTAAACTTGTTTACGTTTTCTTCTGTGTAAAAATATACATGTTGCTTGTTTCTTATACAATCAGTAATTTGATTATGAAACGAATCGTAAGATTGAGTATTTATTAGATTATTGATATTATCTATATCAATTCGTAACAATGGAATTTTACAATAAGACAATATCAGATCTTTCTGTATTTGATTTCTTACTGAGTCATAAGAAAAAAACTTGTTATTCTCATTAAAGTGAGATTCATCATCAAGCTCAATGCAAATAATTGGCTTAAAATTACTGTTATACAAAACAAAATCTATATGTTTTGACTTAATTATATTTTGATAAAACTCAATGACATTTTCCTTATTTTTTTCATTATTAAAATATTGTGATGTTACAGTTCCAAGATTGATGATATCCATAAATCTTACTTTAGAAAAAAGCAAGTAAGATTTATTTTGACAAAATTTATTTAATATTGTGTACAGCATTTTTTCTTTTTCGGATAATAACGACACACTTTTATAACAAGAACATTCATCAAATTTAGCTAGATAAGTAAATAATTTATTAGTGCTTGAATTTCTAGGATAAAAAGCAAATTTAAAACTCTCATCAAATACTTCACCATATTTACCCTTAAAGTCATTTGCCAATTTATTGAAGTTGTTATAGTTTTCCATTATTGATTTAAATTCCTCAATGTTTGACATGTGATCTGTTATCTTCGATTCAAGTTCAACATTTCTTTTAAACAACTCGCCAATTTCTGAATCAAGTGCCTGCTTTTTTAATAAATCAGATTGTAAATTCGCACGCAGCGAATCATTTTTATACCTTAAACTTTTCCTATTAACATAATAATGCAAGAAAAATATAGCACTAAAAACAGCACATAACAAACAGACCAAAAAAATAAAACTAATAATAGAAAAATCAATATACGCAGAAAGCTTGTAAATAACTAAAAAAGCAATCAAAAACAAAATCATAGATTTTTTATACTTTAATAATTTATCACAACAACTTGAAAGCTTGTTATCAATAACATTAGATTCATTATAATTTAATTGAATTATTTGATCTAAATTTCTTATATCAGACTCTTTATCAGAGATTTTCATCCGTATTTTACTAAGTTCTGATTGACTAGAAGCTATCTCCTTTTCTAATCTGTATATTGCATTAGAATAATTATCTCTTTCAGAAGTAAAAAGATCTGTTTCTCTTATTTCACCCATTAATTTTTCTCCCTATATTTTTTATTAATCTACCACACGTGGTAGGGCTGTCTATGTTCAAGAATACGAATATTTGAACTAAATTGCTATACAATAAAATGGCTATAATGAACAAATCAAACTTATTTAGCCAAAATATTTGAAAAAACACTTGACAAATACACGCTAGTGTGGTATATTTGAACACGTAAAGCAAGTGAGTGCAAAAAAATAAGCACCCACAGGATATACTTCTTATTAGCCGTAAGAAAGTATATCAGTCCCAGAAGTTGTAGCAAAACCTCTGATGACCTTAGTGAATGCTTTGTTTCGTGTTTAGTATACACGATTACGATACATTTGTCAAGCGTTTATCGGAAAGTTTACAAATAACTTCTGATAAATGCTTTTTTTGTACCCGTCTGACAGTCGGATCAGGCGGCTGACAGCAATTTAAAAAGAATAAAGGTTGATGAAGTAACCTCGACGATATCTCAGACAACTGCTGATCTTTTCAGTCGTACTTAACAGCTTCGCATTAGCGAGCCTGCATATATGCAGATACCTAGTACGTGCCGTGATGAGCTGCTCTAACAGCTCTAGCAAGTATATATGCCTTGTGAGGCTGAGCTACCGAGAAAGTAATCGAGCGTCACTGCTGTGGCAGTGCAAGGGGCGTAACCGACAGCAAGCAGCATATTCAGAGCTTGTCACTCTGAGCTGTGATGACTAGGGATCAACATGATCACGTCAAAAGGAAAGACATCAATTAAGTAAAAAACGGCTTAGCCGTTCCAATACCAACAGGCGTATAGCCTTATACCGCTTGTTGGGACAAAATCAAGAAGTAATTCTTGATCTTGTCCGAATAAGCACTCTGGCAGGGGCAGAAGGATTCGAACCCTCGGCACGCGGTTTTGGAGACCGCTGCTCTACCAACTGAGCTATACCCCTAGATAAAAAAATGTGGTGGACCATCAGGGACTCGAACCCCGGACCCACCGGTTATGAGCCGGTTGCTCTAACCAACTGAGCTAATGGTCCACATAGAGCAAAAAAATAGCAAGCTTTTTGAGAAGCTTGCATAACGACCTCACGCAAGCGAGAGGAAATATTGGTGACCCGTGGGAGAATCGAACTCCCGATGCCGGCGTGAGAGGCCGGAGTCTTAACCGCTTGACCAACGGGCCATATAATGCTGACCTGCAGCATATAAAGAAAAACCGCAGCGAGCAAAAATATATCTGCCCGTTACGGGAAATTTGGTGCACCATCGGGGACTCGAACCCAGGACCCACTGATTAAGAGTCAGTTGC
>OGPA01002512.1_pt1 | contig 12969 bp, 10 predicted proteins | sample 1552841 | NCBI WGS metagenome assembly OGPA01 (sample SAMEA2579916, study PRJEB22360) | human gut metagenome | reverse complement strand
CATTTGATATGTATGCTGTTATCAAAGCACTTTATGAAGATGGATTTGATGGACCGATCCGTCCGGATCACGGAAGAATGATCTGGGGAGAAAAAGCAATGCCGGGGTATGGACTTTATGACCGTGCATTAGGCGCAGCATATCTTCGCGGACTGTGGGAAGCTGCAAAAAAGGAAGGAGAGCAGAGATGAAACTGACATTACAGGGTTTGCAGGAAAAAGAACAGTGGAAAAACGCAGGAATCGGACTTCCTTCTTATGATATTGAAAAAGTGGCAGAAGAGACAAAGAAAAACCCGGTGTGGGTACATTTTGGAGCCGGAAATATTTTTCGTATTTTTATCGGAGGGATCGCAGATACACTGATATCTTCCGGAGAGATGAAAAAAGGGATTACCTGTGTGGAAACGTTTGATTTCGATGTGGTAGATAAAATATACAGACCGTATGATAACCTCGTTTTAGCTGTGACATTAAAAGCCGACGGCTCAACGGATAAAAAGGTGCTAGGTTCTCTGGCAGAGGCAATCAAAGCGCAGTCAGAAGTGCCGGAGGAGTGGGATCGGTTAAAAGAAATCTTTTCCGATAAAAATCTCCAGATGATCTCATTTACCATCACGGAGAAAGGATATGCGTTGAAGGGAGTGGATGGAAATTATTTTCCATTTATTCAGAAAGATATTGACAACGGACCTGAAAAACCGGTGTCTGCAATGGCGGTTGTCTGCGCATTGCTGTACGAGCGTTTTCAGGCAGGAAAGGCTCCTCTTGCAGTAGTTTCCATGGATAACTGCTCTCACAATGGAGAAAAATTAAGAAATTCCATTCTGACTATGGCAAAAGAGTGGGAGAAAAAAGGATATGTAACAGGCGAGTTTGTAAATTACATTTCAGATGAAGATCAGGTGTCATTCCCATGGTCAATGATCGATAAGATCACCCCAAGACCGGCAGAATCCGTCTGCAGATCTTTGGAGGAACTTGGCATTGAGGATATTGCACCGGTCATCACTTCAAAAAATACATACATAGCGCCGTTTGTAAACGCAGAGGGACCACAGTATCTTGTGATCGAAGATCATTTTCCGAATGGCAGACCTGCATTAGAAAAGGCAGGCGTCTATATGACAGACCGGGATACTGTAAATAAAGTAGAGCGCATGAAAGTTACAACCTGCTTAAATCCACTGCATACAGCACTTGCAGTCTACGGATGCGTTTTAGGTTATACCCTGATCGCAGACGAAATGAAAGATGAGGAACTGAACAGGCTTGTCCATGAAATCGGTCCTGTAGAGGGAATGCCGGTGGTTACAGATCCGGGTATCTTATCACCGGAAGCTTTTGTGGATGAAGTTATCAATGTGCGTATTCCAAACCCGTTTATGCCTGATACGCCGCAGCGTATCGCAACAGATACCTCCCAGAAAGTGGGCATTCGCTACGGCGAAACGATCAAAGCCTATGTGGCTCAGTATGGGGATGCGAAGAAGCTAAAAGCAATTCCACTTGCAATTGCAGGATGGTGCAGATATCTGCTTGGCGTCGATGATAAGGGAGAAAAGTTTGAATTATCTTCTGATCCAATGCTTGCAGAATTAACAGCTGCCTTAAAAGATGTAAAATTTGGTGAGAAAGAATCCTATACAGGACAGTTAAAGAGTATTTTATCCAATGAAAATATTTTCGGCATCGATCTTTACAAAGCCGGTATCGGAGAGAAAATTGAAGAATTATTTGTAAAAGAAATCGCAGGCCCGGGCGCAGTGCGCAAGACTTTGAAAGAAAATCTGACAGATTAAACAAATCAAAAACTAAGCCAGAGGAAAAACATGAAAATTCCTCTGGCTTAATTTTTTTAAATCCCTTGACAGAATATAAGCAATCCGTTACTCTAAAAATGCGTAAAGCAAAAATCTTTTTTTATCAAATGAGTGAAATCATATATGCTGGATCGGCATGGATTCCCAATATCCACAACTATATAGCAAATGGTAAGTGAACATGAGTTTATTATTGAAAGAAAAATGCAGTACATAGTATAATAGAAGGAGAATATTATTGTTAGAAGAAAAAAGAAATAACAAACCAGATGTAGTATTAAAAAAGTATTGGGAAAACAAGGAACGGTTTTCAGATTTTTTTAATGCGGTTCTGTTTGATGGAAAAACGGTTATCAGACCGGAAGAATTAGAAGATTTAGATACAGATGAATCTTCTATATTGGAGCATAAAAATTATGCAGAAACACTGAAAGCTTCACGGGATAATATTGCAATTTGCAAGAAATCTACCAGATATGGGATCAATTTTGTGATGCTTGGGATGGAGAGTCAGGAACATATTCATTACGCAATGCCTATGAGAATAATGGGTTATGACTATGGAGCATACAAAAAGCAGTATGATAATAATGCAGTAAAGTATAAGAATGGCAAGGGATTATCTTCGGATGAATTTTTGTCTAAAATGAGAAAAACAGACAAATTTATACCAGTGATCACGGCTGTTATTTATTATGGTGAACGACCGTGGGATGGCGCAGTATCATTACATGGGATGTTAGATATTCCCAAGCAATTCAGTCGTTATGTAAATGATTATAAAATGATATTGATCGAGGCTGGAAATAATAATTTAAAGTTACATAATGTCAACAACAGAGACTTGTTCAACTTAGTGGGAATGTTGATCGATAAAAGGGAGACACCTGGAAAAAGAAAAGAGCAGGCGATTCATTATGTTAAAAAGAATCATGTCGATACAACTGTGATCAGGACAGTGACAAGTGTAATGAACAGTAAACTGGATTATCAATTATTGGAGCGGAAAGGAGAAAATGAAATGTTTACCGTATTTGAAGAGACATGGAAAGAGGGAGAACAGGCAGGAAGAGCGGAAGGAAGAGCGGAAGAAATCATTGCGGCAGGATATGAATTTGGTCTTTCAGAGAAAACCATTTTAGAACGTTTACAGAAAAAACTTGCAATAACTCCGCAGCAAGCCCAGGAATATCTTGCAACTTACACAAAAGAGACCGAGCAGCGTTGCTAAATTATAAATGCTGCGTCGTTTATTAGAAGAACTACTATAAAACCTCTGATTTTTCAAAAATTAGTTCTTTTTATAACACTTTATGTAACGCCCTGAATGTTATAGTTAGTATAACAAAAAGGATAAATATGTTTTTTTGCAGCCTTGGCAAAAGTGCAGCGAGATAAACATTAAAATGGAAGGAAGAGGTTTACACAGATGAAAAAGGAAATGATGGAAAACGCTACAGGCGTAAAATTAACCAAAAAAGCCAGCAAAAACGTGATCAGATCATTATCGGTCGGACTGGCAGCAATGATGGCATTATCTACTCCGATTGCAGCATTTGCTGAGGATGCAGATGGACAGAATAGCAGTGAAACAACACCGGAAGAGAGTACAACAACTGTAACAACACAGAAATCTGCAGCAGAACAGGTGGGAGAAGTTCAGAAAGCCGCTGAAGAAACGAGCAAAACAACAGAAGCAGCAAAGGATGCGGTAAATGCAGCAGTTGATACAACAATTGCGGATGACAGTGGCGCAGACCAGACAACAAAAGATGCAGCAGGCGTATTGGATGCTACCGCAAACGGAACATTCGAAGGCGGTACAGATGTGAATGTGGCAGAAGAAATAGTTGACAAAACAATGGATCGCATAAAAGATGCGTCAGATGCCGCAGCAGATACCGACGCAGCTCTTGATAAGGCAGATAAAAAAGCAGATGAGGCAAAGAAAGAGCAGCAGGAAGCACAAGACGCATTTGATAAAGCACAAGCCGGAATTGATTCTGCAACAGACATTGAGGAGGCGAAGAATGCTTACAATCAGGCAGCTGGTATTGTAGGCGATGCACAGAAAGCGTATGAGACTGCCAAAGCAGCTTATGACAGCAAAGTAGCCGAATACAATACAGCGTTAGACGAGCTTAAGGCGGCACAGGCAGCTTATGATACAGCAGTTGCCGAAGCAAGTACCGAGGCAGCGGCAGCCGCAGCAAATCTTGCAGCAGTTCAGGAGAAAGCGAAGGCTCTTCAGGAGGCAGCAGAGGAAGCAAAAACAGCAATTCCGGAGCTTACCGATGCACAGAAAGCAGCACTTGAGATCATCGCTCTGGAAAAAGAACGTGCAGGGGATACCTCCACAAACTGGAGAAAAGAAGATGAGCTGTTCAAAGTGATCCTTAAGAATTACTACATTCCGGAACTTGCCAAGGGAGAACTTGTTGACTGCAAGTGGACCTGGAATCGGAATGATAACAAAAACTATTGTGAGGTGACTTACAAAGATGTGGCAGGTGACACACAAACCGTATATCTGAACTACAAGCTCAACGATACCCGCGATGATCTTGTTATTTTCGAGAAGGCAGAAGAAGTGGTTTCCTATGATGTGAAGGGCACAGACGGAAGCCTTGCATTCAATATCAATGCAGAGAACTTCCCGGCAGATAAGCTTCAGAATGATCAGGATACCGCAGTTTATGAGAATAACGGAGTGGTATACACAATCGTAAATATAGGTGGACAGTTCTATGTGGTCGACTCAGCTTCTAAGGACGTTGAGGTGAACGATAACTATAACAGTGAACAATATGAAACTTCCGGTGAGAAAAAGACCACCTATTCAGTGGATGAAAATGGCAAACTGGTCAAAACGGTAAAACAAAACGTTTCCGAGATTACATACACGGAAACTAAATTATCTTCTGATAAGACATATGACAATGTCGAGGCAGCAGAAAAGGATCTGGCCGATAAAAAAGCAGCATTGAAAGACGGAGATAAAGATGTCGAGACGTCCATGAGCGCAACAGCGACTGCAGATGTGACCGTAAGCCAGAAAACTACATTTACGACAACTATTGATTTATCGAAAATTGTTGTTGAAATGAAAAAAATCAATAATGATAACGATAAATACGAGAAGAAAAATGCCGAGATTGCAGCAAAGGAACTTTTTGCTAAATTCACCAACAAAGAGGCGTTAGAGAACCTGCTTGGCGGCGATTATAAGATCGAAAGTATTAATACAGATAATGCAAAAGTGAATGCTGTAGATAAGTACAAAAATACTTCCGGCAGATGGGTAGACTGGGGTGCAGATTCTGCTGCTTATAAAAACGTATTTTCAGGCACGATCGTTATTACTTATTCGCAGACAGTGACTGCAAAAGCAAACGCTGTGGAATCCAAGACAAATGCTGTAAATGCAGCAGACAATACGAATCTGGAAGCGTTAAAGGATCAGGCATATGATGCTGCAAAAGCAGATGCAGAAAAACTTCTTGGAGATGCGGTTTCCCAGAATAAGAAGATTAAAGACAACCTGAAAACTGGAGATCTGCATATTAACGGTTATGAAGGCTGGAATGGAAAACATAACTCCAACGTAGCAATCAAAATCCATTATGCCGATGACACATTCACAGAGGGAGAGAAGACAACGGATCAGGCAGTTGTTGACGAGAAGAACAGCTCCACAACCTTATCCGTTTCCTACACCGGAACTTATCAGCAGAAAAATTCCAAAGATCTTGGTGCGCAGACCGTGGAAACACAGAAATACAATCAGACTGCCAAGGCAGAGGAAAAAACAGCTTATACAAGCAACAAATATTATGATGAATATAAGAAAACAGGAGAAATCAATGAAGGAATCTGGCTCACCGGAAAAGATGATAATCGTTTCCCGGGACATGAAAGCTTAAAGAGCTTCTATGATTTCAAAGATGCAGCATTAAAAGCGGAGGCTGAAAGAGCAGAGAAAGTAGCAAAAGCGGATGCGATCATTGACGCAGCAAAGAATGCGGTGGAAAAAGTTGATAAAGCAAAAGCAGATGCGGACAGCTTAAAGGATAAGCTTACAGCACTTCTTGCAAGCCAGAACTACACAGCAGATCAGGTAAAAGAGTTAGAGGGACAGATCAGCGCGGCAGAGATAAAATTAAAAGAGGCAGAGGACATGGCAAAAGACCTGACAGATAAGTTAGGAATTGCAGGAGAAACACTGGCTGATAAGATCACAGAACTCACCCCTGCACCGGCTCCGGGCGAAGGCGGTTCCACAACGACACCGGGTGGCACAACTACCCCATCCGGCACTGAGACCACACCGGGCGGCGCAGCCACAACACCTGCAGCAGCGGCTCCGGCTAGTGCAGCCACAACCGTTACAATGGGCCCAGCAGAAGCAGCACCGGGAACCACCACCGTTACAACAGCCACAGCAGCTGCAGCACCGGTTGAGATCGCAGAGACACCGGTAGCGCTTGCAGCAGCTGCAACACCGGCGGCAGTAACGAGAACAGCAGCGGTTGCAAATGCAAATGCCGCAGCTGATACAGATGCGGACGCTGACACAGATGTGACAATTGCGGACGAGGAGACACCTCTTGCAGCGAACGGAGCACAGGAGAGCTCGACAATTGCCGATGAAGAAACTCCACTTGCAGCAGAGGCTGGCGCAGTGAAAAACATGCAGCAGGAGAAAATGTCCTGGTGGTGGTTACTCATCATTGCACTTCTTGGTGTAACCGGCGAGGAAATGTACCGCAGAAATAAAAAGAAAAAAGCAGAAGCAGCTCAGAAAGATGAAAAATAAATTTTAACAGGAAGGCGCATCCAAAAGGTGCGCCTTTTCTAAAACATCCATTGCAAAAAAATAAAATACGGAGTATTCTGAAAACAGGAATATATGATCCGTAATTTGTATACAAGGAAACAAAATCTATGAAAAAAAAGAAAACACTCATAATCTGCATGCTTCTTGGCATAATGCTCCTGACTTCCTGCGGAAAAACAGATCATCAGGATCAGGCGCCAGTCGCCACGGAGCAGACATCCGGAGACAGCCGGCAAACGACAGAAGAACCTGCGGAAACTGTCGGCGGATCGGAAGAGTCAACGGAAGCAGCCGGGACAGCCCAAGCGGCAGTAGAAGCCGTGGAAAGCACAGAATCTTCTGAATATGCAGAACGTAAAAGCATCATCATCACAGCCACAAACGAGTGCGGCATCGACATTGGGATGTTTTCTGTGATCGATCCGATCAGCGGCGAACAATACAATATCAGTGCGATCGCAGATGGACAGTCTGTTTCCATGCCGGTAGAGTGGCCGGTGGAGATCACTGATTTTCAGTGGGCACTTTATAATCAGAACGGCGAACTCTGCGTTGAGGCGACCACGGATATCAGTCAGGCGGAGAGCGGAGTGACATTGCTTCTCACCGGAGACGGAACTCTGGATGATGTACAGGAGATCTTTGAATAATGCAGACAATCTGATACAGACAATTCTGCCTGTACAGGGCAGTCAGGACAGAAATGATAAAAACAGGGGGTACTCATGGAAGAAAGAAGAGAAATATCGAGGGTAGAATACAAGACAAATGGTGTTGTCGTAATCTGCGATACACAGGAAAAAATTTACGTGGACGTGAAAGACATCAGTCCGTTAGGCATGGGAATCTGTGTGCCGGAGGGGCATGAAGGCCTTCTCGGAAAACAGGTGATCGTTGTGGCAGAAACACTGATCATGTATGCGGAGGTTTCCCGCGAAGAAAAGCAGGAAGACGGCTCCACATTCATTGGTGTGCATGCGATAAAATTCACAGATGACGTTCTGCAGTATCTGTTTTCACACATTGGCTGATGAAACTAATCTTCTAAGCTCGCAGTTCCCAAGCAGCTGATCCCAGAAATGCTCAAGAGGAATCTCTTCATACTGGCAGATCAGGCTGCAGTCTAAGGCTCCATGGGCAACGATCAGTACATTTTTTCCGGAAACAACTTCCGGCGTTAAAACATCGTGGATAAAAGAGCCGCTGCGGGCATACAAATGCTCAAGACTTTCCGCACCATCTACAGCATGATAATGGACAGGATCATGGAACAACGTGTATACCGGACATTCCGGTTTCTGTGTGACATGTTCTGTTCCTTCATACATGCCAAATCCCATCTCGCGGAGACGGTCGTCCGTCAGGATCGGCGTGCCGCTCCCTTCCAGAAAAATTTCAGCAGTCTCCTGCGCACGCTGTAAGGGAGAACAATAGCAGATATCAAATCGCAGATCCCCATACTTTTTCCGCGCGTCTCTCGCCATCTGGCGGCCTTCTTCATTTAAAGGAATATCTTCGCTTCCCTGCAGGCGGTGGACTGCATTCCAGTCAGTTTTTCCGTGTCTCATGATATATAACATAATAAACAATATCCTTTCTTCTTATAATAGTAAAAATCATAAACGCATTGCGGACTCAATTCCCGGTGCGATTGAATTATATCCTATATTTTGTTAAAATGAAACCCTGATCAGAAAACAGCACCGGCACAACGCAGGAAATTGCATGACAGCTATTAATTTTACAGGAAAACTACCGATATATGAGTTAGAAAAATAAGCGTTCCGGCATTTACAGAGATCCGGACCGCAACCATGGAAGAACACAGGCTTATGCACACGGAGGTGTAGAACAATGGCAATAGAGGCTATGAAAGGGGCAGGAATGTCCTACGCGGGAAGTTCATCCGCATCAGATGTAAAAGCAGAGAGTCAGGCAAAAGTGGAAACTGCATCCAACGCAGCAGCTTCTGACGATCTCATGAAGAAAACCATTCAGATCGACACGAAAGAAACTGACAAAAACGGCAAAGACGGAAACCGGGACGACAGTCAGGCACAGCAGACGATCTCCGAGAATTCCCAGATCAAGAAAGCAGTTGACGAGATCAATAAGAAGGCACACAATTCCGAGGCAGTCTTCGGAATCCATGATGCAACCAACCGTGTCACCATCAAGATCGTTGACAAAGACACGAAGAAAGTCCTGAAAGAATATCCGCCGGAGAAAACCCTGGACATGATCGCAAAAGTCTGGGAGATGGCCGGATTATTAGTGGATAAGAAACTGTAGATCACTGTCCAAAAGACAGGAGCAGCAATAGACAAGTGACAGATGCAAACAGAAAATGATATAAATAAGTTACAAAACTGAAAGGAGCAGGATTATGCCAATCAGAATCACAGGTTTGAACTCAGGATTAGATACTGAGTCCATTATCTCAGCGCTTGTATCTTCTTATAGTTACAAGACGAGCAAGTATAAAAAAGCACAGACAAAATTATCCTGGAAACAGGATGCGTGGAAGTCTTTGAATACAAAGATTTATAGTTTGTACAGCAGCGTCGGCAACATGAAATTATCTACCGCATATAATTTAAAATCAACAACTGTTTCCGATTCTACCAAAGCAACGGTAAAGGCAGGAAATAATGCACCGACCGGGACACAGCAGTTAAATATTCTTAAAGTTGCGCAGGCGGGTTATCTGACCGGAGCACAGCTTTCAGGCAAGACGACGACATCCACAACACTTGCTGAACTAGGTTATACAGGCGGAGATGCAAAGATCAATCTGACAAAGGGTGATGGTACAACAAAAGAGATTACATTGACACAGGGATCAACCGTTGGTGATGTGATCGCTTCATTAAAAGATGCCGGTGTCAGTGCAAACTTTGATGAAACAAATCATCGTATTTTTATCAGTTCTAAAGATACCGGAAAAGATAATGATTTTACCCTGACCGGTGGAAATACAGAAGGTGCAAGAGCGCTGTATCAGATGGGACTGGCTGTTGGTTCGGATGCAACAAATGCAACATACAAGTCTTACACGCAGTATTATGGTACAGATGGCACACAAATAGAGCAGAATGTAGTGGATGCTATCAAAAAATACCAGGATGCGCAGAAATCATATAAGACAGCATCTGCACAGAATACAAATCTTACATCTGCATATGGATATGCAACAGCATATACAGAGATGATGGATGCGTTAAAAAACAGCGGTTTATCTGATACTGATCAGAAGAAACTTAAAACTTTACTTGGCATGAGTGCAACCCAGAGAGTGAATTCTGTGATGGATGCGGCTGGGAATGTATACACAGAAGCAGGCAAAGATGCTGATGGTAATACGATTTACGCGTATGATAATAATGGAACCAAACAGTATATACAGAAAGTTGTAACTTATCAGGGAAGCGATAATCTTACCTATACAGCGAATGATGACGGAACTTATACAGATAAAGATGGTCATGTCTGGAAAGCAACCGGTGATAAGGATGATGATGGAAATGCAAAATATTCTTATACCTCAGATGATGGCACGACCACGACAATTAGTATCAAAGAAAATGTGGCATATTATAATGCTACAGGTACATCGCATAAGATTGGGGATAAGTATACAGATAAAAACGGAGTTGTGTATACACCGAATGATAACGGAACATATGCAGGAACAGATGGAAAAAATTATATATTAGACGGAACCACCTTTAAGGAAGTAGATAGTGATAAAAATGTAGTCAGTGGTGGAAAAACAGTTGCTGTGTCAGATTGTACAACAGAAGATATTACAGAGATGAAATATACACAGGGAACTGCAGCAACAGGTATCGAACGTTCCGCAGATGTACTCAGTAAGATTAGAGAGGATAAGAAGGATACACTTACCGATGAGGTTGTTTCTAAATTGACCTCTAATATTGAGAAAGTCAATGTGTATGAAAGCGCAGAGGATTCACTGGCTGCTGATGATGAATATTCCAGAAAGAATATCATTGATTCCATTCAGCAGGCATATCAAACAGGTAAAGCAAGTGATGTTACAAAGGTGACAAACAAATATGCGGAGGTCATTACAAAGAATCAGACGACCATGACCACAGCACAGAAAACGATGGATGATAATTCGGTACTTGCAGATCTGGCTGCAATGGATTCAACTTCATCAGACTATACAACAGCATTAACTGCATTTGTAAAGAAAGTACAGAATTCAAAAGAAATTATGGATCAGAGCTCTCAATATACCAATTCAGGTGCTAAGAAGATTGATGGCTGTGATTCTGAAATTAAATTAAACGGTATTACATACACCAGTTCACTGAATACCTACTCTATCAACGGTCTTTCCATTACTGCAATGCAGGCAACCGGAGATGGAGATACCAATGCGATCACTGTCACAACTGCAACCGATACACAGGCAATTTACGATAAGATCAAGAGTTTCCTGACACAGTACAACTCTCTGATCAACGAAATGACATCACTTTACAACGCAGATACGGCAAAGGGATATGAGCCTTTGACAGATGATGAAAAGAGTGCAATGTCTGATTCAGAAGTTGAGAAGTGGGAAGAGAAGATTAAATCTTCATTGCTCCGTCGTGATGACAGTCTGGAAAGTGTCATGAATCTGATGACGAATGCCATGAGTCAGCCAGTTACGATTGATGGCAAGAAATATTATCTGTCAAGTTTTGGAATCAAGACACTAGGTTTCTTGAATGCACCGGAGAATCAGCAGAATGCATATCATATTGACGGTGATGAGGACGATACAGCAACTTCCGGAAACGAAGATAAGCTGATGGCAATGATCAACTCTGATCCGGATACGGTCGTTTCCTTTATGCAGCAGCTTACAACCAATTTATACGATGCAATTGGAACGAAGATGAAATCTTCAACTTTAAGCAGTATTTATAAAGTATACAATGATAAAGAGATGGCATCCGAATACAGTGATTACACCACTACGATCAAGAAGTGGGAACAGAAGCTGCAGGATCAGGAAGATGCATATTACAAGAAGTTCTCTGCAATGGAGACAGCATTGTCTAAATTACAGAGCCAGACATCTTCATTATCCAACCTGTTCGGAAGCTGATAAAATTGCTGAAAATGGTGGTAAAATAAAAAAGAGAGTGATAAAATTTAAATATCTGCCCCACATAGATGTGGGACAGATATTTGTGACATAAAGAAAATTATATCTAAAATTATATAATACATGGAGGAAATGATTTATGCTGGCTAACAAAGGATACGCAGCGTATGCAAACAACAAAGTTATGACTGCATCACCGGCGGAACTGACGCTGATGCTTTATGAAGGAGCGATAAAGTTTGCAAATATTGCGATTGAAGCGATTGAGGCGAAAGATATTCAGAAAGCTCATGATAATATTATGAAAGTAGAGCACATTATAGAAGAGTTCCAGAGTACATTAAATCATAAATATCCGGTGGCAAAAGACTTTGATGAGGTGTATAATTATCTGATGATGCGCTTACAGGAAGCAAACATGAAAAAAGATAAGGAAATCATGGAAGAAGTATTGAAACATCTTCGTACCATGCGTGATACCTGGAAACAGGTTATGAAGCTGGCACATACACAGCAGTAAGGATATGGAAAATATGGAGAAAAACCAATATATTCCGGTTATGATACAGAGCCTGAAAAAAAAGAGTGAGATATTAGATGCCATTATGGAATTAAATATCAGGCAGAGTGAGGAATTGGAAAATCCGGCATTAGATCCGGATGATTTTGATAAGACAGTAGAGGAAAAGTCAAAGCAGATCGAACAGCTGGATCTATTAGATGATGGTTTTCAGGAACTGTTTGACCGGGTAAAAGATGACTTGAAGAATCATCAGGATCTTTATCGTGATGAAATAGCGCAGATGCAGGATTATATCCGTAAATTAACCAGTAAAAGTGCAACCATACAGGTACAGGAAGCACGCAATAAAGATTTAATGACAAAAAAATTTGCATCTGTACATAAACAGGTCAGAGAAGTCCGCAAGAGCCAGCGTGTTGTAAATCAGTATTATAAAAATATGATGAAGACAAACTATGGCGAGCCGGTGTTTACGGATAAGAAAAAATAGGAACAAATAGAGATAGAAAAAAGAAAAAATTTCTTTTTTACTATAAAGTATCGGGATGAACATCCGATATAAGTACCAAGTGAACAGAAAAAAGTTACTTAAGGGCAGAACAGACCAGAGCGTACGGCTGGAATGGGAAGCACGGTAAAATGACATGCGGCATGGAAGC
>OGPA01002511.1_pt1 | contig 12971 bp, 9 predicted proteins | sample 1552841 | NCBI WGS metagenome assembly OGPA01 (sample SAMEA2579916, study PRJEB22360) | human gut metagenome | reverse complement strand
TGGGCATTCAGCCGACACTGCGCCGGATTTACGGCTGCTCCTTTCTGCCCCATCACGATTACGGCAGGGGCGGCAGAGGCTGGCGGGATCTGTGGCAGGATTGTCTGGCATTGCTTCTCATGGACCCTTCCGCAGTCCGGCAGATGATCATCGACAATTACGGCGGTGTCCGGGTGGACGGAACCAATGCCACAATTATCGGAAATGCGCAGGGGGAGTTTATTGCGGACCGGAATCATATTACCCGTGTGTGGATGGATCATGCGTTCTGGCCGTTTGTGACGACAAAATTTTATATTGACCAGACAGGAGATCTCGAGATTCTTTTTGAGAAGGTTCCGTATTTTAAGGATCTGCAGTCCAAAAGAGGCACAGATCACGATACCGGATGGGACGAGACATATGGAAAATGCCAGCGCACAGAGGGTGGCGTCGTCTATTTCGGAAGTGTACTGGAACATCTGCTTCTTCAGAATCTCTGTGCATTCTACGATGTCGGTGCGCACAATGAGATGCGGCTGCACGGGGCAGACTGGAATGACGCGCTGGATATGGCATGGGAAAATGGAGAAAGCGTGGCATTTACAAGTGCTTATGCGGGAAATTTAAAAGAGATTGCGCACTGTATCCGGCTGTTAGAGCAGGAGACCGGCTGTAAGCGTTTTGAGATTGCAGAAGAGATGGGAATGCTGTTTGCAGGTGGCAGGGAGCTGTATGAGAATGTGGAAAAGAAACGAGGGATACTGGACGCCTATCTGGAGAAATGTGCACATAATCTCAGTGGTCAGACCATGATCGTAAAAGCAGAGCAGATTTGCAGCAATCTGGAGGAAAAAGCAGACTGGCTGATGGAGCATATAAGGGTGCAGGAGTGGATTGCTGAGGATGAGGCACACGGATGGTTTAATGGCTATTATGACGATCATAAGAATCCGGTGGAGGGCTGTAAAGACGGAAAGGTACGGATGATGCTGACGAGTCAGGTTTTTGCGATTATGAGCGGCACGGCAACACCGGATCAGATCCGCAAAATCTGCCAGAGTGCCGATAAATATCTGTATGATGAGAAAGCGGGCGGCTACCGTCTGAATACGGATTTTGGTGAAGAAAAAATGGATCTGGGAAGAATGTTTGGATTTGCTTACGGGGAGAAGGAAAACGGAGCAGTATTTTCCCATATGGCTGTCATGTACGCCAATGCACTGTACCGGAGAGGATTTGCGCGGGAGGGAAATAAAGCCCTGCAGGCTCTTCTTAACGCGGCAATGAATTTTGACAACAGCAGGATGTATCCGGGACTGCCGGAATATTATGATCTGTCAGGAAGAGGCATGTATGCATACCTGACGGGTGCGGCAAGCTGGTATCTCCTTACGATGGTTACGGAAGTATTCGGCGTAAAGGGGGTCATGGGAGATCTGGTAATTGCGCCGGCATTCATGCCGGAACAGTTTGATGCGCAGGGAAATGCAGAAGTAAAGCTGATTTTTGCGGGAAAGAAATTCGACATCCGGTTCTCAAATCCGGAAAAGTGCGAGTGTAAAAAAGAGTGGATAAAAAGTGTCCTCTGCGATGAAAAGCAACTGGAACCGGAAGCGGGGGCAGCATATGCCGTGCGGATCAAAAAGGAGTGGATCAAACAGCTGGATGCAGAAAAAGAGCATGTCATAAAAATCCTGTTTGGAAGATAGGAAGCAGATAGTGGTCTTCACAGGAGGCATACACGGTTCTTCGGGGGTAAACAATATTGCAGGAAGCACAGCATGCCAGATTCCTGGAGAAAAGCAGCTGGAGCATTCGTCGGGAAAAAATGCGCGTATTTCTTCCAGCCAGAGCTTTGCAGCTGATTCCGTGTCTCTTCCACGTTTGGACACACTGGCGGGCACATGTCCGACACACCGGAGACAATGGGCGGACTTTCTGGCAGCACTAACTGTGCTCCCTCATAGACAATATTAAACCGCGCGAACCGAAACTCGCTGCTATCAGCTATTGAAATCAGGGCAGATAGCAGCTCAGACATCGGCTTCGCGCGGTTATGTTTTTTTCGGGAGCACAGGTAAGTGCTGCACAAAAGTCCTACAAATTGTCTCGCGGAGTGCGGACATGCCCCGCCGGAGTGCTCCAAACTTGGAAAGACACGGATCATCGCAGCTGCAAATCACGGCTGGTTAGAAATGCCGTATTTTTTCCCGACGAATGCTCCGGCTGTCTTTCTCTGGGAATCGCAGGACATATACTTTCTGCAATATTGCTTACCGCCAAAGGGGAACCGTGCCTGTCTCCGGTGGTGGCTTCTTCGCGGGGAGTTACCACATGGATTTGTAATATTTATTGCGGTATTTTTTGGGAGTCATACCGGTAAAGTTCTCGAACGTCTGGATAAAGTGGCTCTGCGAAGAAAAGGAAAGGTAATTGGCAATGTCTATGATGGACTTGTCAGAGTAGCGCAGGAGATGCGTTGCCTTTTCTATTTTTTTCTCGCGGATATAGTCACTGATGGAAATGCCGAGGTTCTGCTTGAATACCCGGGAGAGATAGCTCTCGGATAATCCGGTATATTCTGCCAGCACGGCGACGGTAATGCGTTCTTTGATATGACTGTAAATATAATCCACACACTGTACGACCGGCTTGGATAAGATGGAACTTTTTTTCTGAAGAACCATCTTGCCGGTAAAGTCTTTAGCCATTTCATGGTGAAGATCCGCAATCTGCCGGACGGTTGTGCAGGTGTCCATTTTCAGAATGTAAAAGTCACTCAGACGATAGGCCTGTTCCGGCTCCAAACCGCCGTCAATGCAGTAGCGTGTAAGCATGGCGGCAGTGACTACAAAATGATATTTTATGTTGGTAAGTGTATTGCGCGAGAGCACACCGGTTCCCTCCAGATGGATAAATGCATCCTCTTTGCAGTTGGCGACAACAGTTTCCATATCGCCTGTTTTGACTGCCGTATAAAAGGAATATTCCACGGTTGGCGGCCGGTGAAGGGTCTCAAGTTCACTGCTTTTTAATTCGGTCTCGTACCATTCTTCTGAAAAGGCCATTGGCTGTTCCCTCCGTAAAATAAGAATATGGTTATTATGACATGAATCTGATATTTTTACAATTGATTTAGTATATTCCAGTCATAAAATTCAGTACAATTCTATCTGTAATCAAGAAGACGGCAGACATTATAGGGAAAGGGTCTGACGTTGAAAAACTAAAATACAGGGAGGAATTGAAGTATGAAACAGCGGGTTATCAGCTTAATGCTGACAGTGGCTATGGGGGCTACTTTACTTGCAGGATGTGGAAGCAGTGCCACAGACAGTGCCAATGCCGGAGCAGACAGCGGCAAGGAGAGTGCAGCGGCTACAGGCACAGAGTCGGACGAGAAAGATTTCAGTGGTGAGGGAAAGGTAATTAACATCTATTCCTGGAACGATGAGTTCCGTACACGTCTTGAGGCAGTATATCCGGAGGTGGAATCTACTTCCTCAGACGGAACGGTAACAACGCTGAAAGATGGAACCGAGATTCACTGGGTGATCAATCCGAATCAGGATGGTGTATATCAGCAGAAGCTGGATGAAGCGCTTATGAATCAGGCAGATGCTGCGGCAGATGACAAGGTAGATATCTTCCTGTCCGAGACGGATTATGTATTTAAATATACCGATAAGGATGCGGATGTTGCCATGCCTCTGACAGATCTTGGAATTGATCCTGAGACGGATCTGGCGGATCAGTATGATTTTACGAGAACTACGGCTTCTGATTCTGACGGTGTGCAGAGAGGATCTACCTGGCAGTGCTGTCCGGGACTTTTAGTATACCGCCGCGATATTGCAAAGGATGTATTTGGAACAGATGATCCTGAGGCAGTCGGCGAGAAGGTGAAGGACTGGGCAACCATCAAGGACACCGCGGCAGAGTTAAAGGCAAAAGGATATTATACCTTTGCATCCTATGCGGATACGTTCCGTCTGTACGGCAACAGTATTGATGAATCCTGGGTTCAGCCGGGAGATACCACCGTCAAAGTAGATCAGAAAATCATTAACTGGGTGAATGATTCTAAGGAATGGCTGGATGCCGGTTATCTGGACAGCAACATCAAGGGTCAGTGGAATGATGACTGGAATAAGTCCATGGGCTCCCAGTCCAAGGTTTTTGCATTTCTGCTTCCGGCATGGGGCATTGACTTTGTGCTGAATCCGAACTGGGATGGAGAGGCCGGCAACTGGGCAGTTACGAACCCGCCACAGGAATATAACTGGGGTGGTTCCTACATCCATGCGGCAACAGGAACAGATAATGTAAAATATGCGAAGGATATTATTCTTGCAATGACAAGCAATCAGGACAACCTGTTAAAGATTTCACAGGATTACTCTGATTTCACGAATACGAAGTCCGGAATGGCAGAGGCAGCAAAGGATGATGCAGACTTCTCGTCAGAATTCCTTGGCGGACAGAATCCGTTTGTCTACTTTGCACCGGTAGCTGAGAATATCAAGATTGCTCCGTTATCTGCATACGATCAGGGATGCGTGGAACTGATTCAGAATTCGTTCAGCGATTATCTGCAGGGAAATGTAGATTTTGATAAGGCAAAGGCAAACTTTGAGACAGCAATCAAAGAGCGTTATCCGGATATCACAGAAGTTCAGTGGCCGGAATAAGACCATGACTGCGGAGCAATTTTGCTCCGCAGAACTATTATGGCAGAGAGGGCAAAGGAATGAAAAAAAAGAAAAAAAGTATCAGCTATGGAAAATGGGGACAGATATTTATTCTTCCGTTTTTTATTATCTATTTTATTTTTTCGCTGATTCCGTTGGCAGATACCGTCAGATACAGTTTTTATGAATATTACCGTTCCGGAATTAAGGAGGTCGGACCTAATTTCGTTGGAATGGCAAATTATATCAGTCTGTTGAAATCCGATATGCTGGCATATGGAAAAAACACGCTGATTCTGTGGCTGATCGGTTTTATCCCGCAGATTGTGATCGCACTTGTTCTTGCGAGCTGGTTTACGGATGCCAGATTAAAGATACATCACAAACAATTTTTTAAGGTTGTCATTTATCTGCCCAATCTGATCATGGCATCTGCATTTGCACTTTTATTTTTTACACTGTTTTCCACGAGTGGACCGGTCAATTCCATTCTGATGTCTCTGGGATGGATCAATAGCCCGATTGATTTTATGGGATCTGTTTTTGGCACGCGTTCCTTGATTGGACTTATGAATTTCCTGATGTGGTTTGGCAATACGACGATTATGCTGATGGCAGCAATCATGGGAATCAGTGTGGAGGTATTTGAGGCCTGCGAGATCGATGGGTGCAACAGTCTGCAGAGATTTTTCTATATTACGCTTCCGATGATCCGGCCGATTCTTGCATATACACTGATTACCTCGATTATTGGCGGATTGCAGATGTTTGATGTGCCACAGATCTTAACGAACGGTCAGGGAAATCCGGACCGGACATCCATGACACTGATCATGTTCTTAAATAATCATTTAAAGAGCAAGAACTATGGTATGGCAGGAGCGTTATCTGTTTATCTGTTCATCATCAGTGCGATCTTATGTTTTATCGTGTATAAGATGACAAATGATAATGATCCGGACGGATCGAAGGCAGCGGCGAAAAAAGCTGCCAGAGAAGAAAGAAGAAGGAGGAGATAAAACATGAAATCAAAATCAGGAAACAGTTTGCGGAGTGTTCTGGCGCATATTGTGTTGATTGTACTGTCATTTATGTGTCTGTTCTTCTTCTATATTCTGATTATCAATGCAACCCGTTCTCATGCGGAGCTGCAAAAGGGGTTTTCGGCATTGCCGGGCACCCATCTGCTGGAAAATTTAAAGAATGTGGCAAATGACGGAAGCTTCCCGATGTTTCGCGGAATTATAAACAGTATCTGTATCTCGACTGCCTGTGCGGGTTTGTGTACTTACTTTTCCGCGTTGACGGCATATGGTCTGTATGCTTATGAATTTAAGACCAGAAAGATAGCATTTACCTTTATCATGGCAATTTTGGTCATGCCGACTCAGGTAACGGCAATGGGATTTTTGCGGCTGATCACGAAAATGGGGTTGTATGATACCTGGTATCCGCTCATTATTCCAAGCATCGCGTCGCCTGCGGTATTCTATTTTATGTACAGCTACCTGCAGTCATCACTGCCCCTGTCCTTAGTGGAGGCGGCAAGAATCGACGGCTCAGGCGAATTCAGGACGTTTAACTGTATTGTGCTGCCGATTATGAAGCCGGCGCTCGCGGTACAGGCGATTTTCACTTTTGTCGGTTCCTGGAATAACTACTTTGTTCCGGCACTGATTCTTCAGACCAAGAGCAAAATGACAGTGCCGATCTTAATTGCGACATTGCGTGGAGCAGACTATATGAACTTTGACATGGGAAAAGTTTACATGATGATTACGGTGGCGATTGTGCCGATCATTGTGGTATATCTTTTATTATCAAAATATATTATCGCCGGTGTGACACTTGGTGGAGTGAAAGAGTAAACACGATCTGGACAGAGAATCATATGGAAGAAAATTCTGTATGGTTCTTTCTGTCATTTTGAAGGGAAAAGCAGAGAATATGGAAAAAAGAGAATGGAGATATAGTGGAACCATAGAGGAAAGAACGTCCATCCGGGAGCAGGTGCATGATGTTCTGGCAAGAAAAGTGGCAGAAGAGGCAATGGTTTTATTAAAAAATGAATCGCTTCTGCCGCTGCCTTTGGATGTTCCTATGGCGCTGTTTGGAAGCGGGGCAAAAAAGACGGTAAAAGGTGGAATCGGCTCCGGGGATGTCAACAACCGGAAGACAATTTCTGTCTATCAGGGACTGCTGGAAGCGGGCGTAATGATCACAAGTGAAGCGTGGCTGTGCGACTATGAAAAGCGGTATGAGCAGGCGAGAGAGGAATGGAAAAAACTGGTTCTCGAAGAAACAAAACGGGTTGAGAATCCGTTTGACGCATATTCCAATCATCCGTTCTGTTTCCCGGAGGGAAGAGCGGTTACAGAACAGGACATTGCCGGGGCAGGGGTGGCAGTTTATGTGCTGAGCCGCATTTCAGGTGAGGGAAGTGACCGCAGAAAAGAGCGCGGCGACTATGAATTAAGCCGCAGGGAACAGGAAGACCTGTTATTTTTGAATGAGAAAAAGATTCCGGTAGTGCTCCTGCTGAATACCGGTGGTCCGGTAGAACTGACAGATATTTTAGAGCAGGCAAAAAATATACGGGCTGTGTTAAATATTTCCCAGCCGGGACAGGCAGGTGGTTATGCGGTGGCGGACATCCTGTTTGGAAAGGCGGTTCCAAGCGGAAAACTTACGGCAACATGGGCGAGACATTACGGGGATTATCCGTCAGCGGATACTTATGGATACAGGAACGGAGATCTGGAAAAGGAAGAATACCGGGAGGAAATTTTCGTTGGATACCGTCATTTTGACCGGGAAAATCTGCCGGTATTATTTCCGTTCGGGTACGGACTTTCCTACACATCATTCCTAATCCGCCAGCGGTCTGTACGCGAGGAAACGAATTCCCTGGAACTTGCAGTGTCTGTGCAGAATACGGGTGGAACCTATGCCGGGAAGGAGACAGTGCAGGTCTATGCGACATTCCCGCAGACCGGAATGGAAAAAGAAAAAAAGCGGCTGGTGGGATTCGCCAAAACAAAATGTCTGCTGCCGGGGGAAATACAGCAGCTGGAGATTAAAATACCAAAAAACATGCTTGCAAGTTTTTCGGAAGAACAGAGTGCCTGGTATCTGGAAGCCGGAACGTATGGCATATGGATCGGTGCCGATTCACAAAAGTTAGAACAGGCATGGGAATTTGATGTGTACGAACGGACGATCACAGAGCACACATGCCGGCTGGAGGCAGCAGAGAGTGATGCAGGAAAGCTTTCTGCCGCTGAAGAGCAAAAAGTGCATCTGACCGGAAAAATACCGGCAGAGGAACTGATTCCGCTCTTATATGGCCATGTGGAACAAAACAGCAGTACACTCGGCGCGGCGGGAATCCGTGTCCCGGGATCGGCGGGAGAGACAACACATGCGCTGGAACAGCCCTATGGAATAAGGGCGTTAATCATGGCGGACGGACCGGCAGGAATCCGGCTGCATCAGTCGTATGAGGTAGACGCAGATTCGGGGAAAGTCTATGGAAAAAGTGTACTGGGAGCACTGGAAAATGGCTATCTGGAGCCGATGCAAAAGCATGAGAATGCCAAGACCTACTATCAGTTCTGTACGGCGTTTCCGGTCGGAACGGCAATGGCGCAGACCTGGAATGAGGAACTGCTGCAGTCTTTCGGAAGAGCGGTATCACATGAAATGAAAGAATTCCATATTGATCTGTGGCTGGCACCGGGAATGAATATCCAGAGAAATCCGCTGTGCGGGCGGAATTTTGAATACTATTCGGAAGATCCATTTCTCTCAGGCAAGATGGCTGCTGCGGTTGTCCGAGGTGTACAGGAGGAGGGAACCTGTGGAGCTGTGATCAAGCATTTTGCATGCAACAATCAGGAAGACAACCGTATGGGGGTCGATGTGCATATTTCAGAGAGAGCCCTAAGGGAGATCTATCTTAGGGGATTTGAGATTGCAGTCAAAGAAAGCGCACCGGTTGCAATCATGACATCCTACAACCGGGTCAATGGAGTTCACGCGGCAAACAGCAGAGCGCTATGCACTGTAATTGCCAGAGAAGAGTGGGGATTTGACGGTGTACTCATGTCGGACTGGAGTACAACAGCGCCGGAAGACGGCAGTATTCCATGGAAGTGTATCGAAGCCGGAAATGATCTGATTATGCCGGGAAGTGAGAAAGATGATGCGGATATCCGGCAGGCGTATGCAGACGGAAGGCTGTCGGAAAAGAAAATCCGTCTCTGTGCGGGAAGAATTATTTCACTGATAAATAAATTAGATAAAAAGACAAAAAAGTGACATTGGAAAGACAAGAAACAGGTAGTCTCCATGACTGTCTCCTGTTATACTCTGCTCATAAGGTACACTTATGGAAAGGAGCACAAACAGGGGGGAATCATGGAGATTTATTCAATTAAAGACGAAAAGTTCCGCAGGTATGGGAAAGTCTGGAGCGGCTTTGACTGCACGAGACTGATCCGCGAGATGGAACACACGCCGCTGCCGGAGGATGTCATTTATGTGCCATCCATGGAGGAACTGGAGGTGCTGCCGGAGGCGGGAGAGTTTGCCAGACGGATCTACGGCGGACTTCCGATTCAGATCGGTTATTGTAACGGCAGCAATCACAGATTAAATGCGTTGGAGTATCACCGCAATTCGGAGATCAATATTGCGGTGACCAATATGGTGCTGCTGTTAGGATGGCTGCCGGATGTGACCGATGCGTTTACTTATGACACATCCAGGGTGGAAGCATTTTTTGTCCCGGCGGGAACGGTTGTTGAGATGTATGGAACGACACTTCACTATGCGCCGTGCAATGACGGGGAGGAAGGATTTAAATGTATTGTGATTCTTCCGAAAGGAACGAATACAGAGATTGATTTTGCCTTGCCCAAAAGCGGAGAGGATGTGCTTATGACTGCGAAGAACAAGTGGCTGATCGCACATGAGGAAGCAGGAATCCGTGATGTTTTTAACGGACTTTTGGGGGTCAATATTGAGGTGTAAGAAAGATACAGGAAAAACGGAACAGGAAGGTTTCTATTTTTGAAACGGAAAGGAGATTTTTATGAACAAAGAAAATATGCCGGAGATTAAGATCGGAGTTGTGGCAGTCAGCAGAGACTGCTTCCCGGAGAGCCTGTCGGTGAACCGGAGAAAGGCGTTAATGGACGCTTACACGAAAAAGTACGGAAAGGATCACATCTATGAATGTCCGATCTGTATCGTGGAGAGTGAAATACATATGGTGCAGGCACTGGAGGATGTGAAGGCGGCCGGGTGTGATGCACTTGTCGTATACCTCGGCAATTTTGGACCAGAGATCGCCGAGACACTGCTGGCAAAGCATTTTGACGGACCGAAAATGTTTATTGCTGCGGCGGAAGAATCCGGGGACAGTCTGCTGGATGGCAGAGGGGATGCTTACTGTGGAATGTTAAATGCCAGCTATAACTTAAAGCTTCGCAATATCAGGGCATACATTCCGGAGTATCCGGTTGGAACGGCAGAGGAATGTGCGGACATGATTCATGAATTTGAGCCGATCGCCCGCGCGGTAGTTGCGCTTTCCAATTTAAAGATCATAAGCTTCGGACCAAGACCGTTAAATTTCCTTGCCTGCAACGCACCGATAAAGCAGCTTTACAATCTGGGTGTGGAGATTGAGGAAAATTCAGAGCTTGATTTATTTGAGGCGTTCCATAAACATGACGGGGATGAGAGAATCCCGGCGGTTGTGGCAGAGATGGAGGCGGAGCTTGGAGCCGGGAATAAAAAGCCGGAAGTGCTTGCAAAGCTGGCGCAGTATGAACTGACCTTAAAAGACTGGGTGCGCGATCACAAGGGCTACCGCAAGTATGTGGCGATTGCGGGCAAGTGCTGGCCGGCATTCCAGACACAGTTCGGTTTTGTCCCGTGTTACGTCAACAGCCGTCTGACCGGACAGGGAATTCCGGTGTCCTGCGAGGTGGATATTTACGGCTGTTTAAGCGAGTTCATCGGCACCGTGGTGAGCGAAGATGCCGTGACACTGCTTGACATCAATAACTCGGTGCCGGCAGATATGTATGAGGAAGAGATCGAGGGAAAATATCCATATACGTTAAAGGACACCTTTATGGGATTCCACTGTGGAAATACCACTTCCGGAAAGCTTGCGTTCTGTGAGATGCGCAATCAGAAGATCATGGCGAGAAGCCTTCCGGTCGAGGTGACAAACGGAACCCTTGAGGGGGACATCATGCCGGGGGACATTACGTTTTTCCGTCTGCAGAGCACCGCAGACTGCGAGCTCCGCGCTTATATCGCACATGGGGAGGTGCTTCCGGTGGCGACAAGATCTTTTGGATCGATCGGTGTTTTCGCCATCCCTGAGATGGGAAGATTTTACCGCCATGTGCTGATTGAGAAGAATTTCCCGCACCACGGCGCGGTGGCATTCGGACATTACGGCAAGGCGCTGTACGAAGTATTTAAGTATATCGGTGTGCCGGTGGAGGAGATCGGCTACAATCAGCCGGCAGGCGTGCGCTATCCGACGGAGAATCCGTTTGCATAGAAAAGTCTTGCAATGCATAGCGAAGTCTTGCAGTGCATAGCGAAGTCTTGCAGTGCATAGCGAAATCTTGCAATGATAGGAAAAGAGGAGAGTATGTTATATATAGGAATTGATCTTGGCACATCAGCAGTAAAATTGCTGCTGATGGATGCCGACGGTAAAATAAAAAAAATTGCATCGCGCACCTACGATCTTTCATTTCCACATCCGGGCTGGTCGGAACAGAATCCGGCAGACTGGTATGAACAGTCGATCGACGGCTTAAAAGAACTTCTGGCGGAATGTGATAAAAGCCGGGTGGCGGGGATCAGTTTCGGGGGGCAGATGCATGGTCTGGTGACATTGGATGAGCGGGATGAAGTGATTCGTCCGGCGATCCTCTGGAACGACGGGCGCACGGCAGAAGAGACCGATTACTTAAATCAGGTGATCGGAAAGGAAACACTGTCGGGATATACCGCGAATATTGCCTTCGCCGGATTTACGGCGCCAAAGATTCTCTGGATGCAAAAGCATGAGCCAGATCTGTGGAAACGGGTGAAAAAGATCATGCTGCCGAAAGATTATCTCGCATACCGCCTCTCGGGAACGTTCTGCACCGATTATTCGGACGCCTCCGGTATGCTGCTCCTTGATGTGGAGCACCGGGCATGGTCGGAGCAGATGCTTGAGATCTGCCATGTGGAAAGAGAGCAGCTTCCGAAGCTTTATGAGAGCTATGAGGTGGTGGGAACCTTAAAGCCAGAGATCGCGGAAGAACTGGGACTTTCTCCCGAGGTAAAGATCATTGCGGGAGCGGGCGATAATGCGGCGGCAGCCGTCGGCACCGGGACGGTCGGTGAGGGGAGATGCAACCTGTCGCTTGGAACGAGCGGCACGCTCTTTATCTCCAGTGAGAAGTTTGGTGTGGACGCACACAATGCCCTGCATTCCTTTGATCACGCGGATGGCGGTTATCATCTGATGGGGTGTATGCTCTCGGCGGCATCCTGCAACAAGTGGTGGATGGATGAGATTTTAAAGACGACGGAGTATGCGCGGGAGCAGGAAAAGATTAAAAATCTGGGAGAAAACCGGGTATTTTTCCTGCCTTATCTGATGGGGGAGCGCTCTCCGCACAACGACCCGGATGCGAGAGCCATGTTCCTTGGAATGTCGATGGACACCACACGGGAAGATATGACGCAGGCGGTGTTAGAAGGCGTAGCGTTCGGTCTCAGGGATTCCCTCGAGGTGGCGCGCAGTCTGGGCATCCGGATCGAACGCTCCAAGATCTGCGGCGGCGGTGCAAAGAGCCCGCTGTGGAAGAAGATCCTTGCGGCTGTTTTAAACCTTAAGCTTGATCTCATAGAGAGCGAGGAGGGACCGGGATATGGCGGAGCGATCCTTGCGGCAGTGGGCTGCGGGGAATATGAGAGTGTACAGGCGGCATGTGAGAAGCTGGTGCATGTTGTTGACACCGTTGAGCCGGATCCGGTGCTGGTGGAGAAGTATGAGGCGCGCTATCAGGAATTCCGGAAGCTGTATCCGGCTGTGAAAGCACTTTTCCCGTTTACGTGAAATAGAATTCTGCAAAAATGCGGCTGTCGCATTAGAGGAATCGTTGGCTTTCAGCGATAAGTGATATTATGAGAAGTATGCCACTACGATTTCGGTTGGAATACCTACGGAACATTCTGTTCAAAAAATGCGGTATTTCTAACCAGCCGGTG
>OGPA01002509.1_pt1 | contig 12979 bp, 15 predicted proteins | sample 1552841 | NCBI WGS metagenome assembly OGPA01 (sample SAMEA2579916, study PRJEB22360) | human gut metagenome | reverse complement strand
TCAGTATCACAAAGCATCATGCCTTTCTGTACAGAGAAATGACCAAAACGATTTCGAGTCTTTTAGTCAGCGTGTCAACTTCCGGTCGTTTTGTGTCAGTTTCAGGTCGTCTCGTCTGAGCCGAAAGCCGCATAAAATAAGGCTTTTTCGCCCTTGAAGCCTTGTTACGACTGCATTTTTCAAAGTGGGTTCAAATCGGCATTTTTGCCGATTTTGGAGAGAAATCAGGGGAGACAGGAGAGAAATAGGGAGAGAAGGCAATACAAAATTACATACACCGCAGAAAGAACTTCAAACCGACGAAATCTATTTTTGAGGTGTATCTAATGAAGAATCTACCGATTGATTGGGACAGCGTGCCCGATGTGATGAATAAAGATCAGTTTTACAGGCTCTGCCATATCAGCAAGTCTACGGCGTTGCACTTGCTCAAAAGCGGCAAGGTGCCCTGTGAGTGGACAGGCAAGAAAACACGGTGTTATAAAATCAAAAAAGAGGATGTCCGGGCGTACCTTGAGGAGCGAGCCGTTTATCCCGAGCTTTATTCCGCACCGAGGGGATGGTACGGCGGTCACTATGTGGCAAAGCTCTCCAAAGAACTGCCCGAGGATGTCCTCCGGCAAATGCACGACTATTACGCCAAGCTGCTCAGTAAATACAAGGATGTCGTGACCGTGCAGGATGTTGTCACCCTGACCGGCTACGCCAAAACCACAATCAATAATTGGTGCAACCGTGGGGAGCTTAAATCGTTCCGCAAAGGACAGCTCTTTTACATACCGAAAATCTTCCTCATCGACTTTTTCTGTTCGCTGACCTTCCGCTCCATCACCCGCAAAAGCCTGTGGCATATCCAAACGCTGAACGATTTTCAAAGGAAGATGAAGCAAAAAAAGTAATGTGCGACTTAAAAATTCGCACACTCGCACCTGTTTTTCGATTTTGTTAAACTGTAATCGAAAGGCAGGTGCATTATTTATGTCACGATTTATTGAAGAATTTTACTACGGAAATATTGATCCGCAGGCACGCAGTACCAAAGAAAATAAGGCGGTGCAGAAGCAAATGGAAATCCTGATGAATAACGAAGATTTGCTGACCAACGCCCTGACCGACAAGCCGAAGAAATGGTTCCTCGACTATGTAAATGCTTGGGGCGTTGTGAACGGAGAATCCAATCTCGACAGTTTCATTATGGGCTTCCGCCTCGGAGCGAACTTCGCCTATGAAGCTTTTGTCTCAACCGAAACACCGTTTCAAGATTTGCTTAAAGAGTAATTCTATTTCGAAAAAGCGCCTCATTTTCAATGTTCGTCGTAAAAAGTGGCATGAACAGCGGAATGTTCGTTGTATTTTTTGTAATTAAGCATTTTGGGCAATCATTTTAAGTACAATAGGAGGTTTTATTATATGAAATCAATATTTGAACAATCCGGCGGCACATACACAATGCAAGGCGATTACCGTATGCCAAATATAACCTTACCCGCCGAAGATGAACGCCCTATCGGCGTATGGGGACAGCGTAGGCAGAACTACTTAAAGCACAACCGTAAAGTCTTGTATTACAACCTGCTCACTTCCGGCAAGCTCTATTCCCACCTCGCCGACATCGAAGAACAGGCACAGGAGCTTTTTTCTCGGCTGGTAAAAGAATACGCTGAAAAGGAAGGTGTCACGGAACAACTTAAAGTCACCGACCAAATGGCATGGGTGCGGAGGATGAACAATATCCGTGAGCGAGCAACAGAAATTGTGAATACTTATTTAATTTATACCTGATGGAAATGAAGGCAGGGAGAATACTACTCCTTGCCTTCATTAGTTATTTTTTGTTTGCCCAAAAAGTAAGATACATTTGAGCTACCGATTCAAGTAACACAAACAGTATATGTAAGATAATAAAGATACAAATAGCTGTAATGAATTTTAATGACACAATCGGTAAAAGATTCTGCAATAGAGAAATCGCTATAAGTCCTACCAAATATATAATCTCAACGATAACATTATAAGCTATATTAGATAGTAAAATCTGAAATAGAGATAATTGCTTTCCATTGACCGGCTTATATTGATTTTTGTTTGACTCGGTTTCTTTTAAGCTTTGTATATTCTTGTTGTCCGCAGATACTAAAATTGTTATAATCGCTACAGAAAAAGAAATCAAAATTGCAACAATATTTATCTGCGTATTTATAAATCCGGAAAAAGTCAATAAAATTTTTTCTGAATCGCCAATATTGAAAAACAAAGCTAATAATAATGCAACCAAAGCAATCAACATCGGAACGAGAAATTTAATATAGACTTTTTTTCTTGAAAGAAAATAATCTTTAATTGGAACAATAATTATACTTTTCATGTCTTATTCCTCGTTTCTTCTATGAACTCTTGTGCTTTTTTGAAGAAATCCGAACTGTTGACCTCGTTGGTTACTGCTTCAGGTGCAACCGATAAGTAATGCTTCATTTTCATTAGTTCAGTATCAACTTCAAATTGACCGGATGCATTTGTTCCTTTTATAGTAATTTTCTTGATTTTTCCTGTTGCCTTATTTTGAGAGTTATTAAAATACGCTTGTATCAGATTGTCTGGAAATCTTTTAGCTCCCTTGGGACGTTTAAGACATATTTCAACTTCATCAGCAATGTCATTCCTTCCAGCAAACATCATAAAATCATCTTTGATATCTTCTTTGCTGACTACCAGTTTTAATACTGACATGGTTTTTGCCTTCTTAATGGATGAAAGAAAATCCTCTCCTGGCATGATTTCATATGATATTGAATAATGATATTGTTCTTCGGTATCTTCATTATAACTAATAAATTGAGCGTTTAAATAGTCAATAATACAATTTAATGTTATACCATAATGATTACTTTCATGAACTGCAAGAAAGCGATACTCACCAGCGTTATAACGAATGCACAAATGCGTCTTTTCTTCATCGCCATCTTGCTGACGCTTGCGAGTACCAAGTTCGGTCATTGTTTCAGTATCAATCTCATTTCGGACGTGATTGTATTTTGCTGACTTAAAAATGATATTGTAGTTCCCGTTTTTCAAGTCCTCAAATGAATCCAGCCATACCACCTTTTCTGAACTTGTGATGTCTTTTTTTCTATCTGTCAGATCTTTTGCAGTAATGTATGATAATAATTTTGAAAATGAGACCACTATTTGTTGCATATCGTAGGAGGAAGAATCGTTGCTATCCTTTTGCTTTGAAATTGTAAGATAATAAAAGTAAATCGGAACGTTTTTCTTAGGTTCTTGAATACTCATTGTTTATCTTTCCTCCCTTACAATACCTCGGATAGAAGTTTCCAACTGTCACTTTTAATATCGTCAGAATAGGTTTCTGTACAAATGCATAGTTCACCGCTTTGCTTATCCTGTCGAACAATGCCACCAAGCAGCTTATATTTGTCGGTATAAGATTTTAATACTCCGAATTTTTTGGCGGTGTACTTATCAATGTCTTCGCTATCGCCAGACTTGGTAAATCCACCTTTCGTCTCTATTATCCAAACATTGCCGTCAGTTGTTCCAATAATATAATCAGGATAAAACGATTTTTGCTTTCCAAAGTTATCAGTATAAACGATAGAGAAATATTCAATGCCCTTATCTCCGTTCTTGTAAAACCACTGAACATTCTTGCTGTTCTCACAATAGCGTTCAAAAAGCTTTTCTGGCAAGGAACGATTTTCAGCGGAAGAAAGATATCCCTTATATACATTCTTCGAAAATTCCACCTGTGACTTTGCAGTTCCGTCATAGGTGAAAATCATTTCTAACGGAAATCCGATTGGTTTTTCAGTTATTTTCGGGATTGCAAAAGTTAATTGCAGGGATTCATCAGCCATAGCGTCACGGACATCCTCAACCAACAAATACTCATTATTGATTATAAAGGAATATAACTCTCTAGTTTCAATTTTTAGAATTTTAGAATCACAGCGCAATCCGTTAAGGAACAATTTACGCATAATGGTATTTGTACTGTTGTAATCCAAGTTTACTTTATAGCCTATTTCTGCGACACAATGATGATATTCCTTACCATGTTTATGTGTGTTTAATGGTTCATGTATTGAAATATCATTCAAGCCGGATATATTTTCTTTTGATAAAGTACTTACAGAACCCGACTTCGTATAGTCGATGATGTCTTCAGAAAAGGAATAACCATGTGCTTCCAACAGCGTTTTGTTTTTAGCAGTGTCGCCTGTGATATGATATTTCTTTTCAAAATATTTGTGTATTACTTTAAGAGATAGTTTTGCGTCACGAGGATATGGGACATCAGTTTTATATTCGCTGATAAGTGTAAAGGAACGATACTCCGGCTTCAAAAATATCTTGTACGCATCAAGCGCCCCTTTGCCTAAGCTCAGCTTTACACTTTCTGTGAATTTTTCGTCCAAAGTATACAGATAGCAACTGTCAAGCAAATCGCTCTCATAGTGTTTGGCTTCAGGCATACGGCGAATTCGTCCGATAGTCTGAATTTCAAACACCTCGCTCATATTATCGCGAAGCTTTACCAGTATTTGCGCTCTTGGGCAATCCCAGCCGGTAGCTACTGCCTGTTTTATGATGACTGCGATAGGTTCTGCATTCGGTTCTTCGATATCTTCGAGATTTTGTTTCTTGTCAGAAAGCCATACGGCAAGGGTATTGTTTTCATAGGTGATTCCTTTGCTTTTGAAGTATTCTTCTACTCTGTCAAGTAAAGCATCGGATTTATTTGGAATTTGCACAATTATAAGAGGATTGATTTCTGCTTTTCGGTTCAGATATTCTGAGTGCAATTCCCTCTGCTTGGCAATCGCCTTATCAAGCAGATATGTAATTTGATCATCAACGCTGATATGCTGCTCAAAATTTTCGTTGATGATAAGCAACTTTTTTATTAGGCCTTCCGCTATAACATCTTCTTCGGGAATATCAATCAAAATAGCATTTTTATAGTTTTTAGGCGTAGCAGAGCAGCGGATTATCTTGTCTGAATGGAAAAGTTCAATAATATCATCCGCCTTTATTGTATCGTTTTGATGAGATTCATCGACGATGATTTTAAAGGTTAAACCATCATCAACTGCATTTCGTATATGCTCTACAAAATTAGTGCGTTCACTATCCTTTAAAGCATTATTGCCTTTCTTGGTCAGTTTTTCCCAGTTAATAAAGCAGGCATCATTCTCTTCAAAACCGGAAGTCATAATATCGGATAACAGTTTTGTTTGACTTCCGTAGATATATCGATCCATTTTTTCTTTGCTTTGTTCCTCAAGGTTGCCTTTGCCGGGAGTAAGCCAAATAAATACCGTCTTATGATTGCTTTTGAAATACTCGTCCATAAAGTGAGTGAGTATAATGGTTTTTCCGCTACCTGTGCAGCTTTTAAGAATTATATCCCTATTTGGCTTTTTCATTGCAGCGGTTAAATCAGCGATTGCTTTTAGCTGAAAATTCGCAAGAGTAATATCCATTTTTAGCCCTCCAATTCTTTGTAATAGTAGTCAGGAATGATATTTATCGTAATCTTCCTATCCCTCAAAACTTGTGCTTGCTGTGCATCCATCAGAACATCGTGCCCTAAATATAGCTTTCGACATTTGGTGTTGTTTTCAAGTTGAGAAATAAAGTTATCAAGTTCTTCTTCGGTAAGTACAATTCCGATTTCTTCATTGCCAATAAAATTGATACCGTTTTCAAGTTCAACGAGTTCACGGATATGGGAGAGCAGTTCGTCCGCATATTCGTAATACATACGCTCACTAACGGGAACATAATCCACTTTGTAATATTTTAATGAAGCGGCATAACCCTCTTTGTCGATAACGCGCTTGATACGCTCGTATGTAACCTCACGGCAGATGTTGTTCTCGTTGTTTGTGCAGAGGATAAAGCGACGGTTTATATTGTCGTTTGCTTTATTATACTTCAAAACTGCGTGAGCAGTTGTACCCGAACCTGCGAAAAAGTCCAACACGGTAAAATCTTTTTCAAAAGGCACAATATCTAATACTTTGCATATAAGATTTGACGGTTTCGGGAATTTAAATATGTTTCCGTCACCAAATATGGCTTCAATTTCTTTTGTTCCGTGCTGCGTGTATATGCCGTCTATTATTGAAAATTGTTTGGTTTTTCGCTGATTACCACTTTCATCATTCAAGTATTGCTTGATAAAAACGCTCCACTCTCCTTGTTTGGTTTTGGAGAAACCGATGATATGTTGGCTTATACCTTCCTCAACGTGTTCTTTAGACCAAATCCATTGACGTTTCGGATAAACCAATGTTCCGTCGGGAGCAGTAATTGGAAATCTTAAATTCTCTCGGTCGTCCATACTTTTTCCCGCTTCTAAAGGTTGAGTACGGAATGAACCATATTCATCACTTTGCTTAAAGTATTTCTTTGCATACGTATCGTCTGATGGTACAAACAACGAGGGCAACAAGGCTTTCTCCTTACAGTACATTAAGAGATACTCGTGACAAACAACAATATGTTTTTCTTTTGCTCCTTGGTATCTTTTTTTCCAAACGAGTGTTGCTACACGATTATCCTCACCAAATATTTCATCACAAAGCATTTTCATAGCAGAAAACTCATTGTCATCAACAGAAATAAAGATAATACCTTCTTTGGACAGAAGTTTTCTTGCAAGAATAAAACGCTTGTAAATAAACGAAACCCATTTGCTATGTCTAAAAGCATCTTCTTGTTCGACAAAAGTGTCATCGTATCTAAAGTCTTTTTTACCTGTATTGTACGGCGGATCTATGTATATAAGGTCAATTTTGCCTTTATGTGTCTTTTCAAGCAATTGCAGCGAAGCAAGGTTATCACCCTCTATAAGAAAATTCATCTGTCCGCCGTTGTCAATGAAAAGGTTTTCGTCTTCGGTCAATACCGGTGTATGGGTGTCTAACACCTCGTCAATTTCCTCACGATGTTCCTCAAAAACCAGTCCATATTTCTTGCCGTTCACATCTTTCTCAAGGTCGGAAAGATATGAGAGTAAATTGGCTGTATTCTCGTCCTGCGGTGCAGAGGATATAAAAGTGCGAATATCTTTAATTTTAGCAAGTAAATCCTCACGTTTTAATTTTGATATATTAGTACTCATGTTTTACAAACTCCTATTTTTTTATCGGAAAAACAATGTTATAAAGAATATCAAGTGCCGCTTCTGAGAATCGAAGCTGTTCAGGACATCTATTCCATTTTTCAAACCATTCTCTTAATTGCTCATCAGTTAATGTGCTCATTCCCGCTAATGCTTTGTTAACATCATATTCAATTGTTAATTGTGCGCGTGAATCTTGAGCAAAGTGTTCTACCACCTTTTCTATTCGGTTTGTTTTTTTCTGACGCAACATTGTAGTCATTGATAACTCATGATAGATCCATGGAGATACTGTCGTCTTTCCTTTTTCCCGTTTGATTTTATCAATTTCTTCTGACATATTGATGGAATTTGGCGTGTTAAAAAAGATAACACATTCTGTATTGTCCATCATCTCGGTTAAGGCTGTAGAAAGCATCATATGAACATGGCTTGTTGTATAATTTCGCAATTGATAATCATAAGTATCTGTTTTGGGTTTATAACAATATTTCTTATCGATCTTTTTGAGCAAATCATCACAATAACCCCAAGAGCAAGAATCTATAAAGGCTTCTAATTCAAAACAATCATATAACCATCCTGCGAAAGCTTTGACTTTGTTTATGTCACAATGAGAATGAGAAATAAAAACATCTTTTTTTGAGATTGAAAACCAGTGTTCTTTTAATGCCGTTCCGTTAATTATGCCATCTTCGGTAATGTATTCAGATAAGCAATCCTGTACTTCTTTTTCGTGTGCAGAAAATAATTCAATTCCTTTTGTAAAATGGCGATTAATCTCACTATTATAGAAATATCCTGATGGAGAGTAATTAAATTTTGTATACATTTTTTATCTTCTTTCATCTTTTATACAATACAACAAAATGCGATCAATCCGATAATGATCACTCCATATAATACAATTTCCGATGGGGAAATCATTGCTCGAAAAATGCAATACTTCCAACCTTTATATCGGTTTACAGGTATCTCATATTCATTTATTGGCTCTACTTTTTGTCCTTTGCTATTACCAACACCTATCACATCATTATAAATAGCAACAAATTTTCTTTCTTTTGATAGATATAACGAGTCTAAGTACCAAAACAAAAAACTGGATGCAATAGCAGAATAAAGATATAGCTGATTTCCAGAATTAGCTTCTGTTATCGATGAAGCATATAACGCAATTAATGCCGAAACAACTGTAATTGCCCATCCTTTCATTTGAAAAGAGCATTGATTCATCCTGTTTATATTATTTTGTAAAAATTCAAGGTGAGTTTCGTTCGGTTTCATTGTTATTCTCCATTCTGATTATATTTCTTTATGTTTTGAAAATTTCGCACCGATAATGCTAATGAACTGTAGCTTGAGAAAAGGATATATGCGGAATAATAAGATTAAATTTCTTATGTCCTAAACCATAACTTCCCATTTGCCGTAGCGTTTGCCATCAACTCTGCGGATATATTGTTTCTCTTTCAGAGAGTCTATGATGCGCTTTATACTTCTGACGGACTTTCCTGTTTGTTCTGCAAGCTCGGTTTGCTTAACAGACGGGTTCTTTTTTATTAAATCTAACACGGCAAGTTCTTCTAAAGTACAGTCCAAAGTGTCAATTTGGCACTTTGGCGTTTCGCTTTTGGCACTTTGGGAAGCGCTTTTATTTACAAAATCAACATGCATATAACGGTTCTTCAGTTCGTGGTTTGTGCCGAGCAGAAGGTTTGAGAAAAACAATTCCAAAAACTTTGTGGTGGAATGAATACCTTTTTGCAAATTGTTATAGTTTGCTCGAACCAATGCATTACGGAAATACCAAGAGTTCTCACGGAACGCATCGTTATTGACACGGAACCCAAGGTTTTCATATACTTAATCATAAACACAGCGGTGGCTCTTGTGTTACCTTCGCCGAAGGGATGAATCTGCCAAATATCCGATGCAAATTTTGCAAGGTGTTTTACCGACGCTTCAACTGACAGTCCCTCATAGGAAAACTGTTTTTCTGTGGCAAAATCATAATCCAACGTGTCTTTTATGCTATTGAAATCGGCGTAGATAACCGTTTCGCCGTTCAGTATCCATTCCTTTTTGGAAATGTTATACTGACGGATTTGTCCGGCGTGGTCAAATACGCCTTCAAACAATCTGCGGTGGATGGTGATCCACTCAGCAGGAGAAAACTGAAATGCTTTTTCGCCCAATAGTTTTGTGATTCTTGCAGAAACGATGTCGGCTTCCTTTGTTTCGTTTTCCGTTTCGGTGCGGATAGATCTCTGCTCGTAATAGCTGTGAATACGCTTTTGAGCCTCGTCAATGGTGATTTTGCCCTCGATGTGATCCTTTGCGGTGTCCAGCAAATATTCGGAGGTTTTCAACCCGTCAACCGCCTGTAGACCGATAGCAGTTTGCCAAGCTTCGCTTTTTTCGGCTCTTTCAGGTTCGCCCTGCCTTATATATTCTTCAAGTTCAAATTGCCAATTCTTATCGGACATATTTGCACCTCGTTTCGTTATCATAATTCTTCTGTTTTAAAGGTCGTGTAACCCTCGTAGTAGTAACTGTGGTCGATGCCTATCATATAGACCTCACGGCTGTTGATGTCATCGGTCAAAGCGGCTTTCAGGATATGCTTGATTTCGATATCCTTAATCGGGCTACGCTCCATTGCAAGGAGATAATTTTCTTTATCGACCTTGCTCCAATCGACAACCTTGCCGATTTCGTTCTTCAAAATGTGGTCGAGCCAAATGCGGGTGCTGCGACCGTTACCCTCACGGAAAGGGTGGGCAATGTTCATCTCAACATACTTTTCAACGATCTCGTCAAAGTTTGACTGCGGCATTTTGTCAATGTTCGCAAGAGCCGCTTGCAAGTATATTAAAGGCGCAAAACGGAAATTGCCCTTTGAAATATTGACTGTGCGGATTTCGCCGGCGAAATCAAAAATATCTTCGAACAGATATTTATGGATTTCCGTAAGTCCTGCAAATGTACCGACATCAAAGGTGTCTAACAGCTTTCGGTCAAATAATTGTGCAGCTTTCTTTTTGCTGATCCGTTCTTCCTCACGGTCAAGCTCGGCAATGCTTGTCAGGCCTAATTTATTATCAAGTGCCATTTCGCACCTCTGTTATTTCTTATCATTATCCAAAAGACCGTAAGTCCGATAGTACGACAAAATCGTTTGATATTGCAGTTTGTTTGTAAAAAGCTGGCGATAGGTAACGGTTTTCTCTTTGCCTTCAGCCTTGAGCTTCGCTAATTTCTCTGTAACCGAATCATACTGCACAAGAATGTCGGAAAGCATTTTTTCAAAAGCGTTTAAGCGTTCTTCGTTCATAATGCGCGCCCTTACTTATCCGCCGCAACTCCGGATTTCATCCAAGCGTCTACTTCGCTGACCTTGAATTTCCAAAGGCGTCCGATTTTTGCGGCGGGCATATTTCTTTTTTCTATCCAAGCGAGTACGGTGTCACGGCTGACGCCGAGGTATTCGCAAATTTCTTTCATTGAGTACCAGCGCTCGATGTTGGAATCCATTAAATTTTCCTCACTTTCGGGTAGATATATTTATACGATTTTAGTATAGCATATTTTAGCCTTAAAATCAAGGATTATTGCGGATTTATAAAGGAAAGACGGGAAAATTTCATAAATTCAAGCAGACAAAAACGGAGCGATCGTTTTGACAGCTCCGCTTGATATAGTAATGTATTCAATTTTTTCATACAAACGATGGTACAAATCTCGGATGCGCTATTTTGTTATATTCCTTTTTGTATGTTGCAAATAACATTTTCTGAGAGACGATATGCACGTTATCGTAACGCTTACTTAAAGTCCAAAAGCTGTCCGGCACACGGTTTACGGTGCAGATAACATATTCATTCTCGTAAAACGGTCGCTTCTTTGTGGTGCTGTTTTCAATCTCATTCCAGAGCTTTTGTGTAAGCCTTCCACCGGGAGTTATATCGTAATACGCATATACAGTCTGCTTTTTCTCGCAGGCAAAGTCAAAGGTTACATTGCCTACCTTGACGTTATGATAGCTTGAATTTTTGGTGTCGATGTACTCGGTTGAAATGGAGTTAAGGTTTTTCTCCAGCCAATAGTCGCACATATCTTTATAGAAATCCGCCATCAGCTCGTCATTGAAAACTTGCATAAACCGATTGAAAACATCCTCACCGAAGCTTCCGTCGGCGTTGGGCACGGCAGTCAGCAAGCACTTATACCATAGGGTTAAATAGCTGTTTGCAGGAAAATACTTTGTGTGTCCGTTTTCACCGGGAACTTTTATAACTAACCCGTGTTCTATCAGCGCCTTTATGTATTTGTCGCATTTGTTTTTCGGAAAGCCCGAGAATTTTGCTATCTCACCGATGCGGTTATAGTCGTTTGCCATTGCATAAAGCAGGGTGTTGTAGCTTTCGGGCGTGCGAAAGTTTTCGTTCATCCAGCTTGCCGCCAGACGATAGAAGATAGAATCGGTACATAGGAAAGTTCGCACATTATCCTCAAAGGACAGGTCATTATCGTACAAGGAAAGTAACGCCGGAATTGTGCCGGTTAAGCAATAGAGTTTCGCTGCCGTTTCATCTGGCAGTGAGCAGACATCCGCAAGCTGCGGCATTGAAAAGTAACTGATTTCCACCTCCCGACAAGTAATAGGTGGAGCCTCCAAAGGCCTGCCGAGCAATACAACCGTTGTTTTGCTATCCGATTCCAAAAAATTATTGAGCGCCGCATAAAAATCATCTTTATCATTTCGTTCACCTGCATTGTCAAAAAAGACAAGCGGGTGTTTTTTATTGCCGTAATTCTTTAGGCAACCGAAAAAGTCGTTCCAGCTTTCACAGCCGTCGAATATCTCGGTATAAGCATTGCAGAACACCCGAAGTGCAAAAACAGTATCAAAATTTTTGAAAGAAAAATACAGACTTCCTTTATGCTCGGCGCAAAATTGAAGCGCCGAAAAGGTCTTGCCTGAGCCGGGCTGTCCTGATACAAATATCGCCTTTTCATCCGTAGAAGTATTCTGTAAATTGTGTGCCAAATCGGAAAAATACATTTCATCACCTGTCATATCATAAGTTGACCTTTTCTGTAATTATAGCCGATTTTCTGCCTTTTTGCAATCAAAGAAGAAAAATTTCAAAAAAATTTTAACCGCTGAAAACGCCCTATTTATCAGGCTTTTTAGCGATTTTCGTGTTTTGAGCAAAAAAAATTTTTCAAAAAAGGCCTGCCAAAACGACCGACCCATTTCGGAACTAGTGAAGGGATAAAACAATGAAAACAAGGCAGTTTTAAGCGGAAATAAGCAAATACAAAAAAGTCATTTTTCCGTATCTTCAAAAAAGTCAGCAATTAAAAGTGAGGACAATAAAAAAGTTTTTTGCCAAACTCCAAAGAAATTTGCCCATTGGTTAGTAAGTGGGATAAGGAAAAAACTTTTTCATTTGTCTGATATTCACCCCGTATCCAGCCGGCTACTCCTTGAGGGGATAGAAACCTTCAGTGAACCTTGACAATTGAATGACCGTCCGAATGGGATATGACTTTGCGATGACAGAAGCGAAGCGACGCCGCGGTGAGACTCCGGGGCAGGAACGATGCGGATGAGCGGCAGCAAACAAAAACCGCCGCAGAAATGCGGCTTCAGAACAGACAAAGGAGGTTCAAACCTATGAAGAAAGGAGAGCTCAGAGAGCTTTATCAGATGATGTTTCCGGAATACCCGGACATTGTGACCGTCAAAGAGCTTCGGGAGATGCTGGGCATCAGCCGCAAGCTGGCCTACAAGCTGATCGACTATGGGTACATCCACGC
>OGPA01002502.1_pt1 | contig 13001 bp, 6 predicted proteins | sample 1552841 | NCBI WGS metagenome assembly OGPA01 (sample SAMEA2579916, study PRJEB22360) | human gut metagenome | reverse complement strand
GGGTATGTATGGTATGTAAAGTCCGGTAAAATCGTACAGGTATAAAAACAAGCTGTCTCGATACTGAAGCGAACCCTAAAAGTTAGACAAAAAACTTTGGCAGTTGTATAAAAAACTTTATGTTACGTTTCCGTCAGACACCACCGGACTTGGAAACCATAAATTTCAACGAAACAGAGGTTTTCCGATCTCTTGTAGTAAAATTGGTTTCAAAATCAATGCCTTACAGGAAATTATTCTGATAAAGTAGCTCATCTATCCATACTTCGATAGAGATGATCCGGTGTTTTTATTCTGTAAATTTTCCTTATCCTTTCTTTGCCGGTTTACGCTAACGGTAGATGCCGGGGTTTGTGCCGGAAGACCTTTGGAGCAGGAATGGGGGTCCGGTTAGATTCTCCGAATGCCCGACCGGTGGTGTCTGACGACACAGAACCCGAAATCGGAATAAAAAGAAAAAAATTGAACCTACATTTTGGGTAAATATGTATAAAACACTAAAACTTTTAGGTTTTAGTGTTTTATTGCCTAAAAGATACTGTTCTGTTGGAGGTAGAAGTTGTCTTTAAAAAATATGATAAAGATTTTTCCTTCGTCATATATACTTTTTCACCTAATGAGTGTTATTAATATAAAAAATAGAATAATGACAGATTACACGAGAGAATTAAAGATCGCTGAACTCATCGTGCGCCAGGAAATAGGCGAATTAGACACTGCAGAACAGCAAGCACTCTCCCAATGGCTGGAAGAATCGGAGGCGCATGCAGCGCTTTACCGGAGGCTTTTGACGAAACCACAGACGATTTCCCCTGCGGCAGAGTTTGATACGGAACGATTTATACGGGGTACGCAGCGTAAAATACAGCAACACAAAATTCATCGTTTGGTTTGGCAGTCAGCCTCGGTTGCCGCAGTCTTTATGATCGTTCTGTTTTCTGTCTTATTCACCCGGGAAAACAGGCCTCCCGAATCGTCTGTTGTGAACGATGTGCCGGTAGCCGGAAAGACACAAGCGGTATTGTCCCTGCCCGATGGCCGGCAGGTGGCCCTCGGAAACGAAAAAGAACAGGATACAGCCTGGATGAAATATGTTGAAGCCTGTACTATCGAATCGAAAGCTACCACTGAACCGGCCGACATAAAAATCGAAGTAGCCCGCGGAGGAGAATATAAAATCCGCCTGGAAGACGGAACGACAGTGTGGTTGAATTCAGAAAGCTCGTTGATTTATCCGGAAAAGTTTACCGGTGATAAACGGGCGGTCCGGTTGTCGGGTGAGGGATATTTCGAGGTGGCCCGGGATGAAAAGAAGCCTTTTATCGTTTCGGTAACCGATATGGAGATTAAAGTGTTGGGGACCAAGTTCAATGTCACTGCCTACCAGGACGAGAAAATGACGACTACCACCCTGATTTCCGGAGCGGTGGAAGTGGTTACTCCTCACCGGTCTGTACAATTGCAACCGGGAAAACAGGCCATGGTTCAGGAGGGGGGTGATGATATTACGGTCCTGGAGGTCGATGTGGAGTTAGCTACTTCGTGGACTGCCGGGATTTTCAAATTTGACAAGATGGCCTTGACGGACATCTGCACGCGTTTGTCCCGGTGGTATGATATAGATTTCGTATTCGAAGGCGAAACCGGTAAAGAAAAATTTACCGGTGGTACATGGAAATATGTGCCTTTGAAAGATTTTTTATCCAAGATAGAACGGGTCACGAATGTCTTATTTCTATTTGAAAATAATACAGTAAAAGTTGTTCCTAAAAAATAAAAACACAGGGAAATGTTTGCCGCAAATCCCTGTGTCTGATTTAAAAACTCCCTCAAGGCCTTTGCCGGACCTTCGGGAAAATTGTTAATCTTAATTTTACAAATCTATGAAAAAAAAGCGACTTAGTGCGAGGTGGCTGCATAAAATTGCAGGTAATCGATTTTTTTTAGCTATGAAACTGAATTTCTTCCTGATGTTTTTCGTGGTGTTGAGCGCTTCTGCCAATATCGATGTGATGTCCCAGCGAGTGAATCTGGATTTTAAAAACACCGATCTGAGTACGGTGTTTAAATCTTTGGAATCACAAACCGGACATATTTTTGTATATAGCGCCGATCGGGTACAGGCGGACCAAATTCAGGTTTCCATACAATTGAAGGATACCGAATTGAAACAAGCCTTGGAGGTGTTATTCAAAGATTTGCCCTATAAATACAGTGTGGAAGGGCAAAGTGTACTGATCATTCCTGTTCCCCGGCAAATACCCCGGGAAATACCTCCGGCTTCGCAAAAAACGATCACTGGAAGCATCACCGACGAGACGGGCGCCCCTCTGGTCGGTGCTACAGTGATCGTGAAGGGAACTACCCGAGGGGTGGCCACCGATGTGAATGGCCGATATTCGATTGTTGTTCCAGCCGATGTCACTGTCCTTGAAATTTCTTTTCTCGGTTATAAAAAAGTGGAAGTACAAATCGGCAACCGCACCGAAATCGACGTAAAACTTGAACCGGATACACAAGTGATGGAGGACGTGGTAGTAACCGGTTATCAAACCATTTCGAAAGAACGGGCAACAGGTGCTTTTGATATCATTGGTCAGAAATTTATCGATAAACCTTCTTCATCCATTGCGCAACGATTAGTCGGAGTAGTACCTGGTGTTGCTGCTACTCAAAATGCAGATGGAGACATTTCATTCGTCATTCGGGGACAAGGTAGTTTAATCAGTAATAAAGATCCATTATTAGTAGTAGATGGCTTTCCGATAGAAGGTAAATTCAGTTCTATTAACCCTAATGATGTGGAAAGCATATCTATATTGAAAGACGCTGCTGCCGCATCCATCTGGGGAGCTCGGGCTTCCAATGGAGTAATTGTCATAACCACTAAAAAAAGTAAGAAAAACAAAGGATTAAATGTTGAATTTTCAGCTCAAGTAAAAATCAACAGTAAAACAGATATAGACTATCTTCGCAACTCTGCCTCTTCTGCCGATATGGTAGAATATGAGAAATCCATCTTTGGAAAATATTCAAATCCTCCAATGGGAAGCACTACCAATGAAAGTGGGTTTAGATCTAACTACCATAAAACATATACTCAAGCTGGAATCCTGTACAATCAATATGCAACAGGTGAAATATTAGAGGCTGAAATGAATATAGGTCTTAATAAACTACAAACGTTAGATAATAAAAAACAGATTGAAGAATATCTGTTGCAACGCCCAATTTACCAACAATATAATTTATCCTTATCAGGAGCAACAGATCGTATGTCAAATTATGTTTCTCTACTTTATAGTCATGATATTCAACGTTATAATGAGAATAAGAATAACGATATACAATTCAATTATCGTGGTCAGATGAATATTTTCAAATGGCTTGACTTTAATTTATCTACAACTATTCAATATACAGATTCCGATCATTCCGGTATTTCTGCAAGTGATATAACTTCATTATCTCCCTATGATATGTTGGTTAATCCCGATGGTTCATATACAAATCTAAATTTCTTGAAATTTTATACTCCCATGATTGATGCAATGGTCCCTAAGGAAAACTTTCCTTATTCCGATTGGTCATATAATCCAATTACCGAAATAAAAAACAGAAGTCTTAATACAACTAACATAAATTTACGTTTTCAAGGCGGGTTGACATTTAAAATAATCGAGGGATTAACTTTGAGTACGAAATTCCAATATGAACGCTTGCAAACAGATAACCGTAACTTATATAATGACAAAACATTTTATGTACGTAATATGGTAAACCAAGCAAGTACATGGAATATGACCACAGGAGAAGTCACAGCCAATTTACCTTCTGGAAGTATTTTAACACAAGCAAAAACACTCGTAGATAGCTATAATTGGCGTAATCAAATAAATTTTAATCGTACAATTGCTAAAATACACACTATTAATTTTGTAGGAGGTATCGAGTTAAGCCAATTACGTACTAAATCTTACAATTATGCTCCTACTTACGGATATGATGACGATCATTTAACCGTCGGTATCTTCCCTAATGGTACCAAAGGGCTGAAGAATTGGATCGGCAATTCTTTAAATATAGAGTATATAAATCAATTTACATACAGAACCGACCGCTATTTTTCGGCTTTTGCCAATTTGGCTTATACTTTTAATGATCGTTATTCTATTTCGGGTTCATTCCGTATAGATGCCTCCAATTTCATTACTGATGATCCTGCCTATCGTTATTCTCCTTTCTGGTCAGTAGGTACAAGTTGGAACATGATGAATGAAGAGTTTATGGAATCAATAGAGGTTATTGATCAATTAAAACCCCGTATAACTTTCGGATGTAATGGTAACTCCGACAGCAGCACGTCACTAATTCCCCTCATTGGTATGAACGGATATAATCAAACTACAGGAGAATTAGAAGCCGAAATATCCAGTAAGGGTAATCCTACTTTGCGCTGGGAACGTACCAATACATTAAATTTCGGTATTGATTATTCTTTCTTCTGTAGTAAGTTATATGGAAAAATAGACTATTATTATAAGCATGGAAAAGATATTTTAGCAGATGTAGCCATTCCTATTGTTAATGGTGCCGAATCTGCACTTATCAACAATGCTGAAATAACTAATCACGGTATCGAATTTCAAATAGGTAGTCGACTAAATATCACTAATGATTTAATTTGGGACAGTAACATCGTATTTTCTTACAACAAGAATAAAGTCAAAAAACTTCTTGTCACTTCCATGCCTTATTGGTGGTTATCAGGGGAAGGCACCGGTCAACAATATATCGAAGGCAAGCCTATCAACTCTCTTTATTCTTACATATACGGAGGAATGAAAAACATGGGTACTGCCGACAGCCCTAAAATATTGCCTGTTGTCAATCTCATTGGTGATGAATATATGCCATTTGATGGATCAACAAACTATGACGGACTTGACTTCTTAAAATACCAAGGAACAAAAGTTGCTCCTTACGACATAGGAATGACACATACATTTTCATACAAAGGTATAGATCTGTCTTTCACTTTTACAGGAAAATTCGGACACGTATTCAGACGTACAGGATTTAATTACCCAGGACGCGGTAATATTCCGAATGCCCAATTATCTGAAATAATAGGAGCAGATCCCAATGAAGTTGTCCCGATGCCTTATCAAGATACTGATAATTTATCTTATTGGAATAAAGCTAATTACCTGAGTTATCTTACAACAAATGCTTTCAGCATCCGTATGCAGGAACTAACTTTATCATATTCGTTACCTATAAAATATATTCATAGTACTGGCATGAACAGGCTTACATTCTTTTTACAAGGAAATAATTTATTCACCATAAAAAGCATAGATGAAGATCCTGAATATAGATATGGAGGTTTTCGTTTACAACCAAGTTATACATTAGGTATTAAAGTAGGATTTTAAAATTATAAAAAAATTAATATGAAATATTTAAATATAATTATTCTATTATTACTCACTACATCTTTTTATAGTTGTAATGATTATCTCGATGAAATTCCCGAGAAAAGTAGCGGTATCGTTATCAGCAAAGTTGAAGAACTGGATGCTCTGTTATCGAAAAATAATTTTAGTGGAGGTGCCATCTTAGATAATAACTTTGCATCCATATTATGTAGTGACTGTTTTGAAATAACTCCAGAATATTATGATGCCGGTTTATCAGCAGCAAGTGATTTTATAGAAAGTTATCAAATTAGTTGTTGGGAAATGCCTTATACATCAAACACCAATGTTTTAACAAGTATGTGGGCAACCAATTTTGAAAGTATCTATCTTGCAAACTTAATTCTTTCATCTGTAGATGAAGTTTCAGGAAGTGAAGAAGCTAAAGCAAATGTAAAATATAAAGCTCATTTTCTACGTGCCTACAATTATTTGGAATTAGTTAATTATTATTGTATGCCCTATGGAAAATCTACTTTATCGGAATTAGGATTACCTATAAAAAGATCAACTAGTTACGAAGAGGATATGCATCGCGCATCTTTGGAAGAAACATATAATTTCATAGAAGCAGACATCATAGAAGCAGTCAAACTAAAGGCTCCATTATTCGATAATAGTGGACGAAAGTCATGGAAAGAAACCGGAGCAACAGTAAATGCACTTGCTGCACGTTTTTACTTGGCTAAGGAAGATTATGAAACTGCACAAAAATATGCAGAAGAAGCACTAAAATATGGCAATGACATTTTAGATTTCAATAACTCATCAGAAATAGACCAAACATTTACTATGTGTATGGCAGATATGAGTATGGTTCCTGTATCCACATGGTGGGATGCAAATGATGGGGAATTGTCTCTGACAATTGGCTCTAGAGATCGTTCTTATTATTCAAAAAATAACTATTACATGACTACTTTATGGGGAATTCCCAGTCAAAAGGTATTAACAAGTTACAATCAACAATATGATTTGAGATATAAATATTTCATAGTAAAAGAATTCCAAAAAATATATTTCATGGGATTCTATGCAGATAAATTCACCCGTAACATACCGGGCTATGGAACTTATGGCAATTTATATTCCACTGCACCTAACGTTGCCGAGATGATGTTAATACGAGCAGAATGTCTTGCAAGAAACAATCATCCCAATGAAGCAATGCAAGCCCTTAATGATTTTCGAAAATATCGTATTGCAAACAATGCTCCCGATGAAGTTCTCAAATTAACAGCCAATAACAAAGATGAAGCCATTAAGTTAGTAATGGAAGAACGTATGCGTGAATTTCCATTTACTTTGCGCTGGAATGATATTCGTCGTTGCAATTTTAACACTGATCCGAATGATGATGTGACTATCACCCGTAATTTTTATAATATAGATCAATACAGTGTAGATACTGGAAACATTAAAACATACACATTAACCCCACAATCACGGAGATATGCAGTCGCTATACCCAATGCGGATATTATAGCCGGTAACGGAGATATTGAACAAAACAAGTATTAAGTCTAAAAGAAAAGGGACTGAATTCTAAGTCTCCTCCAAATTTTTTCTAAAGAAAATCGTGATAAAATGTGTTTTTTATTGCGATTTTCTTTTTCCCCATGTCTATTTTTTTTCAGCAATCTCATGATTTAGTGGGAGATTTTTGAAAAGAAAATAATCCTTTCCTTCGTCGATACGTCAGTTCATATATGCTTTTACCTGCGGAGCCCATACCGGGCTGCGTTACTTCCTTCCTGCTTCGTGTTACTTCGCAAGCTCCTGATGGGGGAAGCCGGACTTTTTCTGGCCTTGCCCCAAAAAACTACTTCATCACAAGTAAAAAAGATAAAGGCCCGAGGATCTTTTTCAATTTTTGAATACCGTGTGATTTCAGCAATTTTACGGTTGCAACTGTAATTCCCATCTTACGGGCGATTTCTTCTTGCGACAAGCCGTCGCAGGAATAGCCGATTACGGTGGCTGTACGTGGAGGAAGTTGTTTGATCGCCTCAGAAAGCAGCCGGTATCTTTCTTCTTCTATCACCCAAAGCCCTGCCTTTTGTTCAAACAGATAAGCATTGGTTTGGGCAAGATGGTTTTTCTGCATCCGAAGGTGGTTCAGGGATAGATTACGAACGGCGAGATACAGAAAATTACGTAGGGATGGGCCGGGGGATAGTTTCCGTCTTTTTTCCCAAAGGTTGATAAATACTTCCTGTACAATATCTTCGGCAGCCAACGTATCTCCCACGATCCTGAATGCAAAAGCATAGAGTGCACCTGCATAACGCCGCATAACGATTCCGAAAGCCTCGGCATCATGCCGGGTAATACGTTCGAAAAGAGTACTGTCGTCTATCGAAGCATGTTGGATCATGAAGTAAAATTAGCTAAAACCTGTCTCTGATATCTCTGAAATTTCACATTTTTAGGAATATCCTCGAAAACAAAGATAATTTTTAAAACTGATACTTCCAACGATAATCGGTCTCATCCTCTTTGTTCCGGAGAATTTATTTCGGTTTATGTAGCTTTCGGGGAAATCAAAGCCAAACCCATCGGATCAGAAACCTTCAAAGTAATGAGGGAGCTAAAAGCTCCGAGCTTTGTGATATAAAAAAAGTGGAAACAGAATTTAAACAGGATAGAAAAAAATGAAAACGACAAATATGAAAATAAAAGCAAAGACTATTTAGGAGTTGAAAAAAGAGGCTGAACTCGAATGAGACAGCCTCCACAACTTTAGTATCTTCTTTCTTTGCGTTCACCGTTGAAGTTGTTGTTACGGTGGAAACCGCCACGATTTCCTGCAGGACGTTCTGTTCTAGGACGAGCTACAGTTACGTTGATTACTTTTCCATCATATTCAGCCTGATTCAGTTCGTCGATAGCTTTTTGTCCTTGTGCATCGTCAGCCATTTCTACGAAACCAAAGCCACGTGATCTACCGGTTTCACGATCAGTAATTACCTTTGCAGAGGAAATTTCTCCATATTCCCCAAATAAAAGATTCTGGTAAATCTCTGAATATTTTCTGTTTCCGTATCGTAACAGATTTCCTTCGATCAGACAATTACATACATCACGGATTCCTGGATGATTCTCGAAAATAATCCCTGGATTGTATGTATGGTACATTTTTTTATTGTAATTACCCTCAGCGCTGTCCCCGAAGATAAAGATATTCTCCTGACCTACACGCTCTGCGATCTCTATATTGGCTCCATCCATAGTGCCGATCGTCAATGCACCATTCATCATAAATTTCATATTTCCTGTTCCAGATGCTTCCATTCCTGCGGTAGAAATCTGCTCACTGATATCTGCTGCCGGAATCAGTATCTCCGCAACCGATACACAATAATTTTCTACGAAAACCACCTGAATCTTTCCGTCCATATCTGGATCTTTATTCACCATTTCCTGAATGGAATGGATCAGCCTTATGATCTCTTTTGCCCTGGCATATCCCGGTGCTGCTTTCGCCGCAAAAATAAATGTGATCGGTGTTGTAATACATGTTGGATCTTTTTTGATCTTCTGATATATATAAATGATATGCAGACATTTTAACAGCTGTCGTTTATACTCATGCAAACGTTTGCAATGAACATCAAAAATAGATTCTGGGTTCACTTCGATCCCTTGCTTTTCTTTGATATACTTTGCAAAACGGATCTTATTATTTCGTTTGACCTTCTCATATTTTTTACAGAATTCTTTGTCATCTTTATATGGAAGGATCTGTTCAAACAGGTGGTAATCTTTTAAAATATCCCCTTTCACATACTCTCTTACCAGATGATATAGCCCCTGATTGGCCAGTGCTAACCAGCGTCTGTGTGTGATCCCATTTGTGATCGCAAGATATTTTTGTGGAAAGATCTGATAAGATCCTTTAAAAATCCTCGTTTTTAAAATATCAGCGTGAAGATTTGAAACACCATTGATCCTGCGGCAAAGAGCTACGCATAGGTTTGCCATGCGGATCTCATTGTTTCCGATCACTGCCATCTGTGCGATCTTTTCTTCTTCCTTGCTGTAATATACGGAAAGTTTCTGACAGTATTTCTCATTGATCGCGCAAATGATCTGATAGATTCTTGGAAGCAGTAAACGAAACATATTCTCATCCCAACATTCCATTGCTTCTGTCATGATCGTATGATTCGTATAATGAAATATCTTCTTGACCATACCATATGCCTCATCCCATCCAAAATCTTCTTCATCCATCAAGATCCTCATAAGTTCTGGCATCGCCAATGCCGGATGTGTCTCATTGATCTGAATGACAACATGTTCTGGCAAGGAGTTCAGATCATCAAATACTGCTTTATGTCTCTTGATCATCGACTGCATCGTTGCAGATGCCAGAAAATAAAACTGTTTTAAACGCAGCATTTTACCCTGCATATGATCATCTGACGGATATAAGACTTTCGAGATTGCTTCTGCAAATGTCTGGTCTGCCATCGCTTTATCATAGATTCCTTCATTAAACGAATGAAAATCGAACCGCCGCTTGCTTCTGGCACTCCACAGACGAAGAGTTGCTGGCGTCTTAGTCTTGTATCCAATGATCGGTACATCATATGGGACTGCAATGACGGTATTATAATCTTTATGTTCAATCTTTAATCCATTCTCTGTCCAGTTTTCCTGAATCGTTCCATTAAAATGTACTTCCACACTTAATTCCGGGCGCTCGATCTCCCAAACATTTCCATCTCTTAACCAGTCATCTTCCATCTCAATCTGCGTTCCATCTACAATTTTCTGACGAAACATTCCATATTCATATCGGATCCCACATCCGAGTACTGGAAGTTCCATCGTAGAAAGTGAATCCAAAAAACATGCTGCCAGTCGTCCTAGTCCTCCATTTCCAAGTCCTGCATCATTTTCTTCATCCGTAATCTTATCAAAATCAAGTCCCATCTCCCAGAATGCTTCCCGATATGCCTCATATAATCCTTGACTGATCAGATTATTAGAAAATGCCCTTCCCATCAAAAATTCGGCTGACATATAGTAAAGTTTCTTAACTCCCTGCTCTTGTACCCTTTTTCTGCTGTCTGCCCAGGATATCATGATATCATCCCTGATACACTCCGCTGCTGCCTTATAGATCTCATCATTTGTTGCCTCACTGATCGTTCTTCCAAGTGCATGAATTAATTTATTCTCAATCCGTTGTCCGATCTTATTGCTGTCCATATAGTCCATTGTGATCTAAGCCTCCTTTCTAGTCTTTATCTTTGACCTGTAAATTTATCTCATTTTTTGTCTTTATGAAGAATGGGCATCTTAAAATAAGATGCCCATTCTTCTTTTGAATTTATAATACACTATTATACATATCAAGATAAATCTTTGCAGATTTTGCAAAACTGTTATCGGATTCCATCGCTCTTTGGATCAATCCATGTTTTCTCTTTGGACTCTGCAATGTCTGTAATGCATAACGGATTGCTCCCAGCATCTCATGTGCATTGTAGTTTGCAAATGAGAATCCATTTCCTGTGTCCTCGTATTCATTGTAACTTTGTACTGTATCACGAAGTCCACCTGTCTCACGTACGATTGGAAGTGTTCCATAACGAAGTGCGATCATCTGAGAGATTCCACATGGTTCAAATTTGGATGGCATTAAGAAGAGATCACTTCCTGCATAAATCTGGTGTGCAACTGCATTATCATATGCGATATATGAGCATACTCTTCCTTTGTATTTTTCTTCCATGTAACGGAAAAATTCCTCATATTCATAATCACCCGTTCCAAGAATTACAAATGCAACATTCTCTGTACACATGATCTCATCTAACATGTATTTTACAAGATCCAGACCTTTCTGCTCTGTTAATCTTGTAACCATACCGATGATCGGAACTCCTGGTGTGATCGATAATCCAAGAGCCTTGATCAGTTCCTGTTTATCTTTCTTCTTTCCAGAAAGATCATCTTTGTTAAAATGATATGGGATTAGTGGATCTGTCTCTGGATTAAATTCTTCTTGATTCATTCCATTTAAGATTCCCCATGTATCTCCTGCTCTCGCATTTAAGATACCTTCCTGACGGTATGCAAATGCTGGATCACGAATCTCCTGTGCATAAGTTGGACTTACTGTGCTTAAACGATCTGCAAACACAAGTGCTGCTTTCATGAAACTTGCACATTCATAGTTATGCATAAATTCTGGTGTGTCATACTTTGGATCGATTCCTAACCAATGTTCAAACTGATCGAAACCAAATTCTCCTTGATACATCATATTATGGATCGTAAAGATCGTCTTTGCATGTCCAATATCCCAATGTCCGTACTGTGTGCGGAGTAAGATAGGGATCAGACCTGTCTGCCAGTCATTGCAATGGATGACGTCTGGAATAAATCCAATACGGCTTGCTGCTTCAATCACGGCACGGCAGAAGAAAGCATACTGCTCTCCTTCTGCAAGTCCACCACGATATACCGCATCACCAAAAAATCCTTCATTATCGATCAGATAATATGTAACTTCATTATAAACCAGTTCTTCTACACCTACATATGTTTCCCCACCACTAAAATTGATGTTGAAATCTGCCAGATGTCTTGTCTGTGCGCCATATTTCCCTTTCATCTGACTATGAAACGGCATGATCACACGGGCATCCGCACCGATCTGATTCAATTCCTTTGGAAGGGTTCCCATAACATCTGCTAGCCCTCCAAGCTTCACAAATGGTGCACACTCTGCCCCTGCAAGCAGCACTTTCAGTGAATTGTTATTACTCATTAACACTTGCTCCTTTCGGAATAAATACTGGATGGTTTGATGATCCTGATAAGTGTGCATTTGAATAAACTTTTACGTGTCGGTCTAAAATTGTATGGTTGATCTCTGCCTGTGGTGCGATAAATCCTTCTGCCATAACAACAGAATTCTTGATCACAGCTCCCTCTGCAATCTGTGATCCACGGAAGATGACAGAGTTTTCAACTTCACCATCAATCTCACATCCACTACTGATCAGGCTGTTGCTGACTTTCGCATTTGGTCCGTATTTTGCTGGTGCTCCATCGGCAGATTTTGTGTAAATTCTTCTATTACCCAAGAATAATTCTTTGTAAACATCTGGTTTTAACATATCCATATTTACATTGTAATATGCTTCTAAAGATGTAATACATCCTACATATCCTTTATATTCATATCCCTGAATTACAAGACGATCGAAGTTTGGAACGATAACATCAAAGAAAAAGTGTTTCTTATTATGTGCGATCGCTGTCTCAATAAAATCGATCAATAATGTTGTCTTCATGATATAAGCATCCATGCTCTTCTTATTTGAACGATGTTTTCCTTCAGAATAGCACATATCAAGAACTTTATCGTCTTCATCTGTTTTTAAATAAACTCCATCATAATCGCAGTTCGTTGAATCATCACTATTATCAAAATACATCAGTGTGATATCTGCTCCAGATTTGATATGTTTATCTAACATATCCTGAAAATCTGCATTA
>OGPA01002500.1_pt1 | contig 13014 bp, 11 predicted proteins | sample 1552841 | NCBI WGS metagenome assembly OGPA01 (sample SAMEA2579916, study PRJEB22360) | human gut metagenome | reverse complement strand
TCTGCTGCTGGAGTATTGCTTAATGCTCCACCCATTTTACCAATTGCTGTACGGCATGCGCCTGCTAAAACTACTTTTCTTGCCATTTTGAATTCTCCCTTCGGTTTTGTGGTACAAAACACCGCTCATAATATGCAGTATATTTTGTTTCCTTCATAATAAATCTGCCGAAAAACGTTGTTATTTTTTTAACAATCTTTTAGTAAAAAAAATAAATCTAAAATCTCTTCTTTTAAATTTAAATTTTCTTTTTCCTGATTTTCTACGTTTTTATGTATTCGGCTTTTTTATTGGCTTTTCAGTACTTTCTCATGCTACCATATTTTATTTTCAAATGCAATAGCTTTCTTTTTTTTTCACACTTTTTTCAGTATTTAAATTTGGTTTTTACCTATTTTATATACTGTTTTTCGTTAAAAAATTATCATGCGCAACCGCTCAATTCCACAAAAAAGAGACGTTTTTTGTATATTTCTTACAAAAACGTCTCTTTTTCCATTTGGTTTCAAAAATGATTTTTATGTAATTTGCGCATTGACAGCCGTATTAGTAGAATATGTGATGTCCGATGATCGTTCCTTCCAATCCGTCGATCACAGTTCTGAAATAGAGACAGCTGTTTGTGATGTTCCCGTTAAGCACCTCCTGTGCCGCCTGCATACAGGTATTATTTACCCCCTGCTCGAGGCGGAGCGCATATCGTCCACTGGCTACCGGAGAAAACTGTCCGCTCTGATAAATCACACCGGATACGGTATTCGGGAAATAAGAGCTTCGCACACGGTTCATGACAACACTTCCGACTGCAAGCTTTCCCTCATATGGTTCACCGTCTGCCTCACACTGGATGATCGCACCTAACAGGTAAAGATCACTGTCACTTGGGACATAAGAAAATTCGCCGTTGTTCTCAGCCTCCTGACGCTTGATCTCCGCCATTCTCGCAGCGTCTTCTTTTGCCTTCTGGATCTCTAACTGTTTTTCCAGTTCTTCCATCCGTGCGATCTGACTGTTGATATCATTGACTTTTCCCTGGGCGCTGCTCAATTCAGAATTGGTCTGGCTGATATTTGCCTGTGTTGAACTGATAAGGCTGTTTACAGAATTCTGTTTTACCTTCATGTCATCCTGCATGGCGAGCAGTTCCTGCTGCTCACTCTCGAGATCCTTCTTCTGTTCTTCAAGAGAAGCTTCCTCTGCCGCAATCTGTTCCTGCACCTGGATAAACTCCTCTAATTTCTGTCTGTCATACGAATTGATCTCCGAAATATACTCCGTCCGGTTCAGAAAATCAGAAAAGGATGATGCCGATAACAGCATCTCAAGCATCGGTGTATTTCCATTTTCATACATATAGCGGATACGTATCTTCATATCCTCATACTGGCTGGCTGACTGCTGCTTTGCAGCTTCCAGATTATCCTGCGTCTGATCGATCTCATCCTCAAGATCTGACAGTTCTTTTTTCTTATCATTGATCTGTGACTCAAGGGCATTCATGGACGAAACAATGTTGGTCATCTGTCCATTTAAATTGTTCAGGTCGCTCTCTAGCTGGCCTTTTTTTCCATTGATATCATCGACCGCATCCTGTGCATCTTTCTGCTGGTTTTTCAGATTGTTGATCTGATTTTTTGCATTGTCAATATCTTCCTGCGTGACATCTGCATAAGCTGTTGTCACGGTAAGACAGCACACTAATGCTGCCGCTGCAAATATTCTTTTTAAGGGGATTTTTTTCATAGGTACCTCATTCTGTTGAAATATTCCTGTATCTGCTCTCAAAAAATTTCTTTCAAGAACCATGATAGCAGATTGTATTTAACCTTTCAATATGCTATATTTGGTATGTATCAGCTTGTTTTTATTTTATCATATTTGCATCAGGAAAGGTATGGGGGTATATGCAGTTTGTAAGATCACAGGATTTAAAGCCGGGAATGCGGCTGGCAAAACCCATTTACAATAAAATGGGGGTTTTATTATATGAGCGCAACACAAAATTAACACTTCAGAGTATAAACAGTATTGATAATTTCGGTCTGATCGGCATATTTATTCTGGAACCGGCGGAGCCTGTTCCTCCTCTTTCCAAAGAAGACCTTGAATTTGAGCAGTTCCAGACTATCTATATGTTCAAATTGAAAGACTGCATGGACAAGCTTCTCGCACAGAAAAATATTCCGGCAATCACGGAACTCGTACAGAATATATACACACATTATGGTGCATTAGACCACAAACTTAATTTCACACAGAATCTCAGAAGTTCTGCCGATTTTGTATACAAGCATTCGATCAGTGTTGCGATCCTCTCTGCGATGATCGCAAATGAGATGCATATTGAGCCGGAAGACTCCCAGTCGCTGATCGCAGCTTCCTTATTATATGATTTTGGTTATCTCTCCGTTCCAAAGAGTATTTTAGATAAGAATGAAGATCTCTCTGCTTCCGACCGGGATCTCATCCAGTTAAAATCAGAACATGGGTATGAGATCATCCGTCCGCATTTTGCAGAACTCGGCTTAAATGACACAAGTCTTGAGATCATCCAGAACATTATATTTGAAGATCATGCAACGATCAGCCCAAGACTTCCAAAACCACCGGTTCAGCTTCTGATCGATATATTGAAGGCTGCGGACAAATTTGACCGCCTGACTGCCATGAACATTAACCATGCACCAATGTCAGAGCTGGCTGCCATGACATTTTTTTACAGCCACATCTCAGAATATAACCGTTCTGTGATCACCGCTCTGGCGGACAGCATCCAGATCCTTCCTACAGGTGCATGTCTCGATTTTGCAAACGGAGAAAAAGGTCTGGTGCTTGCTGACAATCCGGCTGATTTTCTGCATCCTATGATCCTGAATTTCAAGGATAACCAGATTTATGATCTGAGCGATCCGGAAACCTCGGATCAGTTACAGATTGTAGATATTATGAAGACAATGGACAACCGTATCGCCATCGACAGCGATACGCTTAAGCAGTTTGTTGCAGATCCATATATTAAGGCGACCGCTGACCGCTTCCGTGCGCAAAAAGAAAAAATAAACCAGCGCAGGAATGCAGCATCTGCCGTTCTGCCCACAAAACAGCCAGTTATGGACAAACCTGTCCCGCCTGCGTCACCAGTTTCAGCCGTATCCATTGCTGCCAGAAATGAGGTGACACCTCCTGTAAAGAAACAGCGTCCGGCAAAGCGAAAAAAATTAATTTAATCTGCATAATAGAAAGAAAGCTGATACCTTCAGACGTTTCATCTTTTCCGTCTGAATGCATCAGCTTCTTTTTTACTGTGCACTTGTCAAATAACTCGATACACAATATAATGTCTGTCCATTATAGTCAACTCTTGACCATCCATAGTCTGTATTGATTCCGGTTCTCGTCACGGTCTCGCCATTTTTTAAAACCGCAACAACTGCTGCATCCGGGTTTGTGACACTCGGAAGTGTTCTTAAATTCACTTCGATCTTCGCTGTCACCACATCATTGCATGCAGTAAATTTTGTTTTCAATCCATCTCCTGAGCCTGAGCCGTCCGTTGTTGTTGTCTCTGCAGCCGTATTGGCTGCTGGTGCTGTATACCCAAGATCTGTCGTCAGATAGCTGGACACTGCATACAAAGTCTGTCCATTGTAGCTTACCCGCGACCATCCACTGCTGCTCACGCCGGTTCTTGTCGCTGTCTCACCATTCTGCAAGGTTGCCACAACCGTTGCATCGGAGCCCTGACTTGGAATGTTTCTGAGATTTGTGGACTGTTTTGCTGTAACCGTCTCATTTACATCAGAGAAATTCATCAACGCCTCCGCATCTGCACCGACTGTTTCCGGTGTCACATCACTTTTCGCATCTGCGGTTCCTGCATAACCGAAATAGGCAATATCGACATCAACCGGCTTACTGATCCCTGCCACTGTTCCCTGATTGGTGTACTGCCACATTGCATGTGTTCCAGTGTAATCGGACTGTGCGGTCTGTGGATACGGTACAGATGGATATTGGGACACCCAGATTTTATAAGTTTTTTCAATTCTTGAAGTATCCCATTTTGCATCGCCAAGCATCTCATTTTTTGCCGCATAAAACATTGGCGTATAGCCTCGGTTATAGATTTCATTTAAAAATGCAATTGCCAAGTCCGTTCTCTCCGACTGTGTCATAGCGTACTGTCTGCTGTCTGCATTTTCAAACCCTTCACAGTTAAATGCAACCGGATAGGTGATCTGATACTGGGAAATATAATCTGCCACCCAGTCCGCTTCCTGCACCGCTTCATCCGTTGTGACGGCTGTTGAAAAGAAGTATACCCCTATTTTTATCCCATTTGCCTGCGCTTCCTGCATGTTGTATTTTGCATTGGTGTCAGCATAGATAACACCTGTTTTTTGCGCTCTGTAGCCAACTCTTATCATTGCAAAATCAACACCTGATGAAGCAACCTGTGCCCAGTCTATAGTTCCCTGAAATTTTGATACATCTATACCGATTGTGATATCTGATGTCTCGTTAGTACTGTTGGAAAGGACTACAGAAGCACCATTACCGGCAGACTGATTCATGGAACCGTCAGTATCAGAGTACTGTGGATCCAGTTCTTTCTCATCTTTATCGCTTAAAGTATTATTGCCGTCGGCATCAGTTCCATTGACAGATGAAGTCTCTTCGGTTGAAGATACATTTGAAAGAGTTTTTTTGCCTTTATGACCGAAAGAAACAATAAGTACAATTATTAATGCAATTACTGCTACTACAGCAATTATGATTGCCGGCAGAAATTTTTTCCAGTTAATATGCACAGTATCATCAAGATACCCAAGATCATCGTCATCAGAATCAAACAGCTTAAACATGTAAATCGCCTCCTAATTGAAGTAATCGCTGCACAGATAGTTAAGTAGCAGGGCTGCACCATTACTATCCATTGCAGTGCCGTTAAGGGCCATATAGCTTAGAGCCCAGTAATCATCAGAATCATTATATACGAATTGAATCTTCAAAGAAGAATTCATGTTATTATATACTACATTACCATTGAATTCTACTACTTTCTTTTTATCGCTAGAACTGAATATAGTCCATTCCGGGTCAGTACATTTGTTATCAAGGCATTCCCCATATGTTACAGTATAATCCTTGAATATCTGCTGTGACTTTACAACATCAATACGCGAATCCTGCATAGGATTAGCTTTAGTTCCTATACCTGCGCTGCTTACACCAACAAAGCTTATGATTACCGTAAGCATAATTGCGATTATTGTTGATACAGTGCTTTCAAATGCATCATCAAGATAGTCATGATACAGAATGAATATAAGAATTCCACCTGCAATACCGCCGCCTAAGTGACCGAGAATATCAACATTAGCACCATTGGATATAAGTGCATATACAACAATTAACGCGATAGATACGATAACGGTTGTTTTGTTAGAATCGGTCTTGGAACTGAAGTTGGTAAACAGTGTTGCACACATTACACCGAATATTGCACCTGATGCTCCGGCTGCGAAACGGATAACATCTGGATTGATAAGATGTGATACATATACAGATACAAGACCTGATGCAATTCCTGAGCCAAAGTATATAATTGCAGTACGAAGTGAACCGACACGGGGCTCAAGTCTTGAACCGAATATGTAAAGTGCAATCATATTATTAACAAAATGAGGCACATTAGCATGCAGGAACATATAAGTCAGAAGTCTTATATATTCTTTATTATTGTGAATATACTGATAATTAAGACCACCTGTTTCAAAATGGTCGCTGCCTGCTATTATACACATTACTCCTGCAATGAAGTTGGCTAGAATTATAATAAGTATAACTGGCATGTCTTTTGGATTGGTTTCAGAGTATCTTTTTCTTCTTGGTGGATTGTTAAGATATTCCGGATTAATCCTGTCGGACTTAATCTCATACACTTCATCGTCAAGATGAAGCTCATCCTGGTAATTATTCTGGTAATCTGGCTCCATAAATTAATTTCTCCCCTCGTATTAAATTCTCCACTCTACTATAAAATAAAAAAGAATTTAGCATTACACTAAATTCTTTTTCATTATAACATATTGGGTCAATATGTGTTATTTAATATGGAGCTGTGCTTTAATAATTATTTCATGTTCACCATTAGCTTTGGCTTTGATACTGCCATTATGCTCGGCAACAATAGCTTCGGCTATAGATAGCCCAAGACCATGTCCGGTTATTCTTGCGGAAGTTGAATCAGCCCGGTAGAATCTGTCAAACATTCTGTCAGTCAGGCCCTTATCAATATGTTCGACATCATTAGTTACGCAAAGTGTTATGTAGTTTCCAGACGATGATAATATAAAGTTAATGTTGCCATTATCTGGTGAATATTTGAAAGCATTATCAAGAAGTATGGTGAAAAGCTGTCTTACAGATGCTGCATTTCCGCAGCATGAAAGATTAGGTTTGATATCATATGAAAAATGCTTTCCGAAATCCATTGCAAGTGCATTATATGAATGGACAACTTCCTCTGCAAGCTCTGAAACAGGGAAATCAATACGGGGAATATTGCCGTTGCGTTCGTCCATTCGCGCAAGTGTTACAAGATTATTAGTCATTGTGGTAAGATTCTCCGCCTGCTTCTTTATATCGGCGAGCCATTCATTATTCTCATCATCCATCAGTAATATATCAGCATCTGCTCTTATTACAGTTATAGGAGTCTTAAGCTCATGGCTTGCAGATGTTATGAATTCTTTCTGTTTGCGGTGTGCTTTAGCAATAGGCATAACGATAAGCTTTGAAGCAAATATAAGAACAAGAAGCATAATACCTATACCTATGCATGAACCTTCGATAAGTGAAACTGCAGTTTTCTTAACATCATCTATCATATTACTTCGAAGCACGAATACAGCAATTGTACGTTTCTCTTTTTCGTATATGCAATATCTGTAACCATTGTAAAATCCATCAAGTTCGCCAGTTTCATATGCTTCATGATATGTTGCCAAAGCCTCATCTTCAGAAATATCAGATATATTATCGACATTAATGGTTCTGGGGTTATTATTTTTATCAAATATTATATAGAAATATCTTGCATCGGCTTTCAATGGTTTTTTATCAAGAACATTAATGTATATAGATGAAACAAGATGGTCGGATTTAGCGACCATCTTATTGTATGTGTTTCTGACACTTGTATACACAATAAATCCCTGCATAATTATTACAACTGCCATTGAAAGAACTATAAACTGTATTCTTAAGCGGGTAAGCATTTTCTCATTATAATTAGATGCTTTATTTTTTTTTGACATTATATACCTTCTTTATATTAGTTGTTATTTTTTAAATAATATCCCATATTTCTTCTTGTAGCAATAGAATAATCAGACTTTAAAGCTTCGAGTTTTCTCCTGAGATAAGATATATAAGTCCATACGGTGCTGATATCAGAATCAGATTCAATGTCCCAGATTTTCTCCATAAAATGTTCTGCCGAAATAACATGGTCTTTATTATTCATGAACATCAGCATCATCTGATATTCTTTATTCGTAAGAAGAAATGAGTCTGTTGCTGATGACAATTCACATGTAGATGTGTTTAGTGTTATATTGCCAAGTGTCATAACACTGTCATGCTGTCTTTCATTGCGAGTAAGAACGCGTAATCTGGCAAGAAGTTCTCTTGTGTCGAATGGCTTGGTAAGATAGTCATTAGCACCGTTATCAAGACCTTCTACTTTATCATCGATTTCAGTCTTTGCTGTAAGCATAAGAACAGGAATGTTATTGCCACGTTTTCTTAAATTCTTTAAAGCAGTAATTCCATCCATTACCGGCATCATTATATCCATTATTACTGCGTCATATATATCCTGTTCAAGATAGTCAAGTGCAAGCTGACCATTGTTAACGCAGTCAACGGAATAATTATTCTTCTGTAATATAGTTGATACGGCCCTTGATAATGAGCGGTCATCTTCAACTAATAATATTCTCATATATAAGCCTCCAGTTGAATAATATTAATTCCAGTAGCCAAGCTCTATGCCTTTTAAGTATATAGCTTTGGCTTTGGAATAATATCCATAAGAGTTAAAATGTGTGAAATCAGCACGAATCTGTTCAGGCAGGTTGCCTGTCTGTATATCAATTATATCATTCTCGGTTGGTGTAAGTCCACAGTCAGATAATGCATTTTCCATAAGATAAAGTCTGGTGTTAAGGAAATGTTCTCCAAATGCATCATACAGAGCTTGTTCCCATAATGTTGCATGAAGTCCTGCATAATTACCATTATCATCGTATACATCCTGATATATGTCAGCTGATTCTCCCGGATTATCAGTATCACCAACAATTATATAATCAGCATAATAGCTGTTATCAATTATATTCTGATATTGTTTTATAAGTTCATCATAATCATTCTCCCAGCCACCATTACTTCCTATCTCAAGAATAAGAATATCATTGCGATGGTCATAAGCTGCTTTAGGAATAACCCTTGTCCATGCGTTAATATACATTTCAGTTACAGAATCACAGTCTGCATCAGAACATATAGAAATATATAAGCCATCATCAGCTCTTTCGACATAACATAAAACATCATTAATATATACTGTGTCTGGATATGTGTTATTTTCATATCCATATCCGCTGTAGTCATCCATATCGATTGTTTCTTCATGTTCATCAACAAATTTTACATAAGCTAATGAGTGGTCGGTTATATAGATATCACGGTCAGTGTATATTGGAATTCCGCCCGCACGTAAAGCAATCTGATAGGAATTTTCACCACCTACACCAAAGTTGTAGGTATTGATTGATGTAAAATATTGCAGAGCAGATGGAGTTGTAAAGTAAGATATGTCTTCAATACCATTATCAGAGTATATATATGCTTCGTTACATCCAGCTCCTTGTATCATGCTATCACCCCAGCATGCTATGCTGCGTTCTGGGATTTCATCATCTAATACGGTTTTATTAGTATTAGATTCAAGAATAATATTATCATTATTAGATACTATGTATGTGGACTGAGTGTTATTTAATGTTATCTTAGAATTTTTTCCGGAACATCCTGTTAAGAATAGGCTTAACAATATAGTACTTATATTTAATAAAGCAAAAAGTTTCTTTTTCATACGAACTCCTCCAATCTTATGACTTTATTCTGGCATTACTATAAAATGTCAACCTAAAATTAAATTAAAAAATATTCACTATTTATCAATTAAATGGTAAAATATCAAAGTATGTTTAGATTATGGAGGCAGATTATTATGGATTCAACATTAAGAAGAACATGGGCTGAAATAGATATGGATGCACTTGCACACAATTATGAAACATTACGAAAGAGAATTGGAGAAAATGTTAAGTTCTTAGGTGTTGTGAAAGCAGACGCTTATGGTCATGGTTCTGTTCAGGTGAGCAGACTGTTACAGGAATTAGGAGCAGATTATCTTGCTGTCAGCAGTATAGATGAGGCAATAGAATTAAGACATAATTCAATTACAATGCCAATTCTTATATTAGGTCATACACCTAAGGAAGAGGTTGGGCAGCTTATTAAGAACAATATAACACAGGCTGTCACATGTAAGGCCAAGGCACTTGAATACAGTGAAGAAGCTGTCAGATGTGGTGGTACATTAAAGATTCACATCAAGGTTGATACAGGTATGTCACGACTTGGTTACCTTTGTGATGGTGATTATTTTGACAGTGGTGTTGAAGGAATATGTGAGGGCTGTTCACTTCCCGGCCTTGACGCAGAGGGAATATTTACACATTTTGCTGTATCTGATGAATTCGGGGAAGAATGTGAGGCATATACTAAGCATCAGTTTGAATTGTTTACAAGCGTAATTGATGCAGTAGAAAAAAAACTAGGAAAAAAATTTAAAATAAGACATTGTGCCAATACTGGTGCTGTTGCCAGATATCCAGAGACCTGGCTTGATATGGTAAGACCAGGACTTCTGCTTTATGGTTATGGCGATTTTGCACAGGAACTTGGACTTAAGCCAGTTATGTCTCTTAAGACAACAGTAAGTACTATTAAGACTTACCCTGCTGGAACAGCTATAAGCTATGGTGGAATATATAAGACTGACAGGAAAACAAGAATGGGAGTCGTTCCTTATGGATATGCAGATGGATATTTCAGATGCCTTTCTAACAGATATGAGCTTATGACTGAGGAAGGTCCTGTTCCACAGAGAGGCAAGATATGTATGGATATGTGCATGATTGATCTTACTGATAAGATGAACGTCGATGTTGGAAGCGAAGTTGAAATATTTGGTAAGGCTAATCCTATTGAGCATATGGCACAGCTTGCAGGAACTATTCCGTATGAACTTACTTGTGCAGTAAGTAAGCGAGTTCCAAGATTGTACATAAAGAATGGTAAGGTTTACGAGAAAGAATTATTATTACGAGGATAAATACAAATATTAATACGAGGACGAATGAATGAAGAAAATATTATGTGTATTAATGTCATGTATGCTGCTTGTGATTACAGGCTGCAGCGGGCATAGCAAGAACCTGAAATTTGGTGCAGCAGATATTGGTGGTATGTATTATTCATTTGCAAGCACATTTACACAGCTTGCTGATAAAGAAATAGATGGATATACATTTGAAACAAGGACTACTGCTGGTTCGGTTGCTAATTTAAGACTTATATCTGATGGGTATATCGACCTTGCTATTGTTCAGGCAGATTTGTTAAGTGATGCTTATAATGCAACAGGAGCCTTCACTGATAAGAAGTATCAGAAAGGTTATAAGGCAGTTGCGTCTCTTTATACAGAAGCCTGTCAGATTGTTGTAAGAAATGATTCGGGAATCACAAGTGTTGATGATCTGATTAACAAGACTGTAAGTGTTGGTGCTTCTGAGTCAGGAACCGAAAAGAATGCAGAGCAGATATTAAAGATGAGCGGTATTGCAGATGAACTTATTAATAAGGTTAATATGGATTATACTGAAGCCGCTGCAAAGCTTAAAAATGGCGACATTGATGCATTTTTCTGTACTGCAGGAACAAGAACCGGAGTTATAGAGCAGTTGTCAAAGGAATGTGATATCAGTCTTATAAGTCTTGATGACAAATGTATTGATAAGATGTTATCAGCATATTCCCTCTGCGAAAAGTACACTATTCCGGCGGGAACTTATCAGGGCCAGGATACAGCTGTTACTACTATTGGTATTAAGGCAGTTCTGATTGCAAGACAGTCGCTGTCAGATGATGTTATTAAGAATGTGACTAAGACTTTATATGAGCATGCAGATGACTTCAAGTATGCTACTTCTCTTGACATTACATTCAACGTTAAAGAAGCTGCTAACGGAGTGGATATTCCATTCCATTCAGGTGCGGCAGATTATTATACAGAGAATGGCATCAAAGTTTTGACAGAATAATTAAATCTGTATATCAGGTTAATGTAATAAAGAATGGAGAAATTTAATGAAAGTTCAGTTAGATATGTATCAGACGCTTGCTATTGCGGTACTTGTACTGCTTCTGGGAAGTTTTTTACGAAAGAAAATACGATTTCTTGAAAGATTCTGTATACCGGCTCCAGTTGTTGGAGGTCTGTTATTTGCTATATTTACATGTGTGTGTTATGTAACACATATATTAGAGTTCTCATTTGATGATACACTTAAAGAAGTATGCATGGTATTTTTCTTTACATCTGTTGGATTTCAGGCAAATCTTAAGGTACTTAAGAAGGGTGGAAAATCAATGGTCATATTTTTAGGATTAGTCATTGTTCTTATATTCATACAGAACTGTGTTGCAGTTAGTTTATCAAAGCTGCTTGGACTTGATTCACTTATTGGCATGTGTACAGGTTCTATTCCTATGGTTGGTGGACATGGTACAGCAGGTGCATTTGGACCGGTCCTTGAAGATTTTAATGTTCAGGGTGCAACAACAATATGTACTGCTGCTGCTACATTTGGTCTTATATTTGGAAGTCTTGTCGGTGGTCCGTTAGGCAAGAGACTGATTGAGAAGAAAGACCTCTTATCTACAGCAATTCCTGAAGATGATAGTCTTCTTGTTGAGGATGAGAAAAAGCATGAGAGACATTCAAGAATGTATGCTTCAGCAGTATTCCAGCTTATTCTTGCTATTGGTTTAGGAACGATTTTTTCATGGGCACTTACCAAGACTGGTCTTACTTTCCCTATATATATAGGTGCTATGATTGCAGCAGCTCTTATGCGTAATATTGCAGAATATGCGGGACATGGAAAGCTTGTTATTCATATGGGTGAAATCAACGACCTTGGTGGTATCTGCTTATCGTTGTTCCTGGGTATGGCGATGATTACACTTAAGTTGTGGCAGCTTGCTTCACTTGCTCTTCCACTTGTTATTCTTCTTGGAGCTCAGGTTATTGTTATTGTTTTATTTACTTATTTTGTTGTATTTAATGTTATGGGAAGAGATTATGATTCAGCAGTACTTGTTGCAGGAACATGTGGATTCGGTATGGGAGCTACTACTAACGCCATGGCTAACATGCAGGCTGTATGTGACAAATACGTTCCGTCGGTTAAGGCTTATCTTCTTATACCACTTATAGGAAGTCTTTTTGCTGATTTTCTTAACAGTCTTGTTATTACATTCTTTATTAATATATTATAAATATCGAGGAGGGAATGCTATGTTTAATATATTTAAAAAAGTTAAGAATAAGGGTAACACTCCTAAGCAAGATTATAATCTGTCATATGATAATCTTGCTATTCCTGAGATACACAAGAAAGATTCAGGAAGTGAAGAAGATGATCCGGATATATCATCAGATATTGTCCAGGATGATAATACAGATAAGCCACATGTCACATATGACAGTCTGGCAGTTCCAGAAGTGCATTTTAGAAAGAATAAATAAAAATAATGGGATGATATCACTAAAGGTATCATCCCATTATTTTTATTAACCCTCAAGAACTT
>OGPA01002497.1_pt1 | contig 13022 bp, 12 predicted proteins | sample 1552841 | NCBI WGS metagenome assembly OGPA01 (sample SAMEA2579916, study PRJEB22360) | human gut metagenome | reverse complement strand
CCGGTTCCTCTCCGGTTTGTCGGCTTATCAAAATTATATTTCATGCTGTCTCCTTTTTAGAAAAAAATCCCGGCTTTTTCAAACCGGGATTTTTGTTTATGCCTCTGTGCTGTTTGTAGCATCTGTCTTATCTGTCGTGCTTGTCTGTTTCGATTTGTAATACTCCTCGAATTTCTTGTTTGCCGCATCTAATGTCTTCTGGCAAATATCTGGCAGCTTCTGTCCCCAGGCACCTGTTGCCTGCTGGAAACCCTTCTGCATAGCAGCCTGCATCTTTTTCATTTTTTCTACATCGTCACCTGCTAATGCGCTGGCGAAGTCGAATAAACGCTCAGATGTCTGCTTCACACCGTAATATCCGTCTTCCGAAATATCTTTCTGGGCCTGTGCCTTTGTCTGGGCATCTACCGTATAATTTCCTTTTGCAAGGAACTTCCACATACTGTCATCGGAAGTTGCAAACGTTGTTGCCTGCTGTCCCATCATCTGCTTTACGATGTTGGTCAGCTGCTGCTGTCTGGACTCCTGATCTGCTTTCAGCTGTTTTACCAGAGCGGCACGATCTTCTGCGCTCATTTTGTTGACAGAATAAGTTGCCTTGCCTGTATCCGAAGATTTGTCCGACTTATCATAAACGACACCGCTTTCGTTCTTCTCTTCGGTCTTGCTGGCTGTATCTGCCTTCGCAGAAGCGTTTTTCTTGGAAGCAGATTCTGTCTTTGCAGAAGTGTCTGTCTTATAAGATGCATAAACCTCTGCCTGTGCACTTGCCAAACCTGTTGCATTCACACTCATACTCATATCCTCCTTGAACATATACGCCGGATCAAATCCTTTTGTTTCCGGGCCTTTGACTACGTTTCTATTATTAGTATCGGCTACTGTACCTGATTTGTTTATAGCAAATGAAACAAATTATAATGCCTTGATTCTATCCAAAGCCTTAACCGTATTCTCATAATTACCGAATGCAGTCAGTCTGAAGTATCCTTCACCGCTTGGTCCGAATCCGGATCCCGGTGTACCTACAACGTTGGCTTTCTCTAAGAGATAATCAAAGAACTCCCAGGAAGTCATCTTGTCCGGTGTCTTTAACCAGATGTATGGTGCATTCACGCCACCAAATACGGTATATCCGGCGTCCTTAAGACCTTCCTTGATGGTCTTTGCATTCTTCATATAATATGCAACCTGCTCCTTCAGCTGTGCTTTTCCGGCATCGGAATATACAGCCTCGCCGGCACGCTGTACGATGTATGGTGCACCGTTGAACTTGGTTCCGTGACGTCTTGCCCACATTGCATTTAAAGACACATCGCCACACTTAAGCTCCTTTGGAACTACAGTAAATCCAAGACGGACACCTGTAAATCCGGCATTCTTTGAGAAACTTCTCAGCTCAATTGCACAGGTTTTTGCACCTTTACACTCGTAGATGGTATGTGCGATATTATCTTCGCTGATGTATGCCTCGTATGCGGCATCATAAATGATGACTGCACCATTCTTGTTTGCGTAATCTACCCATTCCTGTAACTGATCCTTTGTCAGGGTTGTTCCGGTCGGGTTGTTTGGAAGACATAAGTAAATGATGTCCGGTGTCTCCTTTGGAAATTCCGGCACAAAATTGTTTGCAGCAGTACATGGCATATAAATTACATCGCTCCATGTCTCTGTTGCCTTATCATAAGTACCTGTTCTTCCTGCCATAACATTGGAATCTACATATACCGGATAAACAGGATCGCATACTGCGATACGGTTATTCTGTGCAAAAATCTCCTGAATATTTCCGGAATCACTCTTTGCTCCGTCGGATACGAAAATTTCATCCTCAGAGATATCACATCCCTTTGCTTTGTAATCATTGTCTACGATTGCTTTTCTTAAAAATGCGTATCCAAGATCCGGTGCATAACCATGGAATGTCTCTGCATGTCCCATCTCATCAACTGCTTTGTGCATAGCCTCGATAATTGCCGGTGCGATCGGCTGTGTAACGTCGCCGATACCAAGACGGATGATTTCTTTGTCCGGATTTGCCTCCTGATATGCATTTACCTTCTTTCCGATGGTACTGAACAGATAGCTGCCTGGCAGCTTCTGATAATTTTCATTAATATGAAACATTTTTGTTCCTCTCTTTCTATCGTCTTTCCTTTAATTTTTACTCACTCTGTTGATTAAGTTTAGCATTTTCGCCCGATGCTGTAAAGTGCTTTGACACTTGTCATAAGGAGGGACCCTTTGGGAGGATTCCTTATGACCAACGCAGATGCTTGCGACAAAGTCGCACTGTTATGCATCTGCACATTAAAGGAGGAAGAATGGAAGACATACAATTTATGCAGCTGGCCATCGCACTTGCTAAAAAAGGCAAAGGCCATGTAAACCCGAATCCTCTCGTGGGTGCTGTTCTGGTCAAAGATGGAACGCTGATTCTGATTCCGGGCTGTTTTCTTGCCGGTGCAGTAATTACCCTGTTCTGTGACGGAATTGCAAGGACGGTGTTTGCACCGATGGAAATCAGTATCAGTTCTGTGACAGCAGTCTTTTTGGTACCGGTAGTTATTGTGGCGATGTTGCGGAAACAGAATCGATGATGAGGTGATCAGAGAATGGATGAAAACAGCAATTTCAGAAAAGAAAACGAGGGAGAACTTTCTGCCTTTTCGACGGAGCATCTTGCGGTAGGATATGATAAAATGCCGTTGATCAAAGATGTGAATCTGCAGGTGCGGCCGGGCGAAATCCTTACGCTGATCGGACCGAATGGTTCCGGAAAATCCACTATTTTAAAAACAATTACACGGCAGTTGAAGCAGATTGGTGGTACGGTATATCTGGGAAAAGAGACGATGCGTGGTATGGGGGACAATGAAGTTTCCCGGAGATTATCCATGGTCATGACGGAGCGCGTCCGGACGGAACTGATGAGCGGACGGGAAGTTGTAGCATCGGGGCGTTATCCATATACGGGGCGGTTGGGAATTTTGTCCCCGGAGGACTGGGAGAAAGTCGATGAGGCAATTGCACTGGTACATGCGAAAGAAGTGCAGGAGCAGGATTTCATGAAAATCAGTGATGGACAAAGGCAGCGTCTGATGCTTGCGCGCGCCATTGCGCAGGACACGAAGATTCTTGTGCTGGATGAGCCGACATCCTATCTGGATATGGGATTTAAGCTGGACATTCTGGCGAATATCCGTCTGCTTGCAAGAGAACGCAATCTTGCAATCGTCATGTCACTTCATGAACTTGACCTTGCGCAGAAGATATCCGATACGATTGCATGCGTAAAAGGGGATCGGATCGATCGCATCGGCACACCGGAAGAAATCTTTGCGGGAGACTATGTGCAGAAGCTGTATGGCGTGGCAAAGGAAAATTTTGATCCACTCACCGGACAGGTGTTTTTTCCGAAAAATGCACAGGCGCCGAAAGTGTTTGTCATTGGTGGAGGCGGTGCGGGGATTCCGGTATATCATTGCCTGCAAAGACAGAATATTCCGTTTGCGGCAGGCATACTTCAGGAAAATGATGTGGAATTTGCAGCAGCAAAGGCGATGGCAGTACAACTTGTGTGGGAGAGAGCCTTTTACCCGATCGATGAAAAAAAGGTGCGGGAAGCAAAGAAAATCATGGATTCATGTAGCAAATGTATCTGTGCAGTGGAACAGTTTGGTCCGTTAAATGAGGCAAACCGGCAACTGGCAGAGTATGCAAAAGGGCGGCATTTTTTATGAATTTGTCGAAAATGAGCGAAATCCAATGCATTTTTTTAAGTATTTAAGAACTTCTGACATTGAACTTGAAGGCAATTAATAGTATAATTTAGGACGATTGAGGAAATAAATGAATGAAATAATTAATAATAAGGAGGAAACTATAATGGTTACCTGGAACAACTTAGATACTCTTGATTCTTTTGATAAGCTTTCAAAAGTAGAGCGTGTAAACCTTGCAGAGGTTATGTCCGGTGAGAACGGAGCAAACCGTGTAAAGAATTACAGCGTTCCGATGGCAGAGGGATTTACCTATAATTATGCCGCAAAAGCTGTAGATGACAATGTATTGGATGCTCTCGTAAAATTGGCAGAAGAAGCACAACTTGCAGAGAAATTTGAGGAACTTTACAATGGTGCAGTGATCAATACCGGTGAGAACCGTCTCGTTCTTCATCAGCTGACTCGTGGACAGTTAGGCAATGCAGTAGTTGCTGATGGCGTGGACAAGCGCAAGTTCTACGTTGAGCAGCAGCAGAGAATCGCTGATTTTGCAAACAAAGTACATGCAGGTGAGATCACAAACGCAGCAGGCGAGAAGTTCACAACAGTTGTTCAGATCGGTATCGGTGGTAGTGACCTTGGCCCTCGTGCTATGTATCTGGCACTTGAAAACTGGGCAAAGAAAAATAATACATTCAAGATGGAAGCAAAATTCATCAGCAACGTAGATCCTGATGATGCAGCAGCAGTATTGAACTCTGTTGATGTAGCACATTCTATCTTCGTACTTGTTTCCAAATCAGGTACAACACTTGAGACTTTAACAAATGAGTCATTCGTAAAAGACGCATTAAAGAAAGCAGGACTGGATGCATCCAAGCATATGATCGCTGTAACAAGTGAGACATCTCCACTGGCAAAGAGTGATGATTATCTTGCAGCATTCTTCATGGATGATTACATCGGTGGCCGCTATTCTTCTACATCCGCAGTTGGTGGAGCAGTGCTTTCTCTGGCATTCGGACCGGACGTATTCGCACAGTTCTTAGAGGGAGCAGCAGCAGAAGATAAGCTTTCTGCAAATAAGGATGTCTTAAAGAACCCTGAAATGCTTGATGCATTGATCGGTGTATATGAGCGCAACGTATTGGGATACCCAAGTACAGCCGTTCTTCCATATTCACAGGCATTGAACCGTTTCCCTGCACACTTACAGCAGGTAGATATGGAGTCTAACGGTAAATCTGTAAACCGTTTTGGTGAGCCGGTAAATTATCCGACCGGACCAGTGATCTTTGGTGAGCCTGGAACAAACGGACAGCATTCCTTCTATCAGTTGCTTCATCAGGGAACAGATATCGTGCCTCTTCAGTTTGTTGGATTCAAGAACAGCCAGATCGGTACAGATGTTGTGATTCAGGACAGCACAAGCCAGCAGAAGCTCTGCGCAAACGTTGCAGCACAGATCGTTGCCTTTGCATGCGGTAAAGAAGATGAGAACCGTAACAAGAACTTCGAAGGTGGACGTCCATCCAGCATTATTATCGGAGACAGCGTAAATCCGAAGTCTCTGGGTGCATTACTTGCACACTTTGAGAACAAGATTATGTTCCAGGGATTCTTATGGAATGTAAACAGCTTCGATCAGGAAGGTGTTCAGCTTGGTAAAGTACTGGCAAAACGTGTACTTGCACATGAGACAGATGGTGCATTAAAAGAGTTCAGTGATTTATTGAACATCTAGTATAGCGTTTTTAAATTAACTAGTAAATATAAGGGGAAAAGTTATGAAAAGGAAATTAATTAGCGGTTGTCTTATGTTGGCATTGGCAGTCACAATTCTTACACCTGTATCAAAGGTGCAGGCAGCCAATGTGTTAAAAATCTCCACAACACGCGAACTTGATGAGTTTGCCAAGCGCGTCAGCAGTGGAACCAATTACAAAGGATATACTGTCAAGCTGATGAATGATTTACAATACGATGGAACCGTAAATAATTTTGAGCCAATCGGAAGTTCTATTTTTGAAGAGTTCAGTGGTATCTTTGATGGCGGCAATCACACGATCAGTGGTATAGATTGTACTGGTTCTGGTTTATTCGGACGCATAGACGCAGGAGCTGTTGTTAAGAATCTTACTTTGGAAAACTGCTCTTTTACAACTGACAGTGCAGGTGATAGTGGTAGCATTGCAGCCCGTATCGGCGACAATGGGCAAAAGGGAACTATAGATAACTGTCATGTCATTGGTGGAGAAGTTATAAATACGGCTCCTAAGAGCGATGCCGGTGGTTTAATCGGGGAAGGTGCGGGAGATATCCGGAACTGCTCCAGTTCTGCATCTGTAACAGCAGATTTCTATGCTGGCGGAATTATTGGTGAATTGAATGGTAAATTCTCAACCCTTTCCAATTCTTATAATCTTGGAACCATTAATTCTAAACAAAAAGAAAACAGTCCTTCTGCTTTCGGAGCAGGTGGATTAATAGGAAATCTTGCGGATGTCTGGAATAATATAAGCATATTAAATTGTTATAGTGCTGGAACTGCACAGGCAGGTTTGATTTATCATTCTAACTGGGGTGGAACTGTAGGTAACTGCTATTATATGGAGGATTCCGCAACAATCAGCATTCAAGAATCCGGTTCAATCAGAGAAAAAAATAATTCTGTATACTCTGCTTCTTATATGCAGTCTGACGAATTTTTAAAGACCTTAAATTCTAATGCTGCATCCAAAGACACATGGATGGCATGGAAATTTGCAGATGGTTCTGATTACCCGGTGCTGAAACAGGCAAAGTCCAGTCCGAAATTAAAGGCAAGAGTTGGTACGAAAACATACAAGGCATCAGTCCTTTCAAAGAAGACAGCATCATTTCGTATTTCAGCTAAAGCCAAGAACAGTATCGGATACAAAGTAATAACAGGTAAGAAATATATTTCTGTTTCCTCAGATGGAAAAGTAAAAATTAAAAAGAAGACACCAAAGGGTACCTACAAAATTCAAGTATTTACAACTGAAAATGCGAAATATAAGAAAGCAACATTGAATATTACTATCAAAGTAAAATAACAAAAATAGTGTGCGTATTTAAAATTACGCACACTATTTTTGTTTCCACACACATCACGCTTTCTTTTTAAGAAAAAAACATCTGTGTATCTACGTGGTTATTTAATCTTTAAACAGATCAACAGGTGTCTTTTTATACAATTTTCTTATCGGTACAAGACTTGCAATACCGCTGCACAAAAGCGTTATAAGAAATGCACTTATGATATTAAAAGGTGTAATGCACACCAAAGGCGTTTTCATTCCAAATGCTGGCACGTAGGTTTGATTAAATAGCATTATTAAAAGAAAATATACGATTTCCTGTAAAATAAATGTTCCCAAACCAATAAGCAAGGCCTCGATGGAAAAGATCCGAATATTACGACCGACCAGAGTCTGAAGGAAATTGATCATTATATGCAGCAGTACATTCGATATATTATAACCGGCCGGCACTACAAAGGAAACTACCGTATTTCCTATGAAACCCTCAAAGACTGGGGGTATTGCAGTATGGTCAATGCCTATTATAAAAAGGATATGTATTAATAGCGTGTATCCACATGGAATCCGGATTGCTTTAATTCGCGTTTGGTAATGACACGATTCCAGTGTACGGAAGCATTATAATTTCCTTCCACAACAGTAACGGAGTTATCTGATTTTTTTAGTACAATTACGGAATGATAATTTCCAATGCGGACATGATCTCCGACTTTAATTTTGTCAAAGTTCTTATGGGTCTTTATAGGCGCATATTTTCCGAAGACTTTGTCACTGAATTCTCCGGCGAGAGCAACACAACCATAACCATAAAGGTTTTCTGCTTCCCAATAATAGCAGTTGTTTTCATTGGTCCAGGACATTCCTTCCGGATACTTGGATTTCAGGGAAAGAAGCTTTTTCTTTGCCTGTTTCTGGGAGATTTTCTTGCTGACAAAGACCTCACAGGAAAGAAGGCTGCCGTATAAATATTCACCAGTAACCGTAATGATTGCCTTGCCGGGTTTGACGGCAGTAATCCTACCATTTTTATCCACTGTGGCTACCGATTTTTTGGAACTTTTCCACATCATCTTGCCAATCGGAACGTTGCACTTGATTTTTTTGCTTTTTCCAGCTCGCAAAAATACACGAGATTCACTGAGAGATGCGAGAACAGTATCGTTATAACCAGAAGTCTCAGGAGCTGCATAGACAGTATGGATATTTGTAGTTGGGATGAGCATTGCCACAATCAAAAGGAAAGCGACAAGCTGCTTTGTCCGGAAAAACTTTTTCATAATAATATTTGTTGCCTTTCTGTAATAGTAAATTGCTACTTTTATCATAAAGTATAAGTGTTTGTCCGGCAATATTCAATGCAAATAATCTTCTTTTTTAAGAAGAAATTTCCTATAGATTGAGCTTAAAAAAGAGCCGGAAAAAGAGTATAATTGTCCAAAAAGAGTAACTATTCAGAACCTCGAATAGAGTTACCAAAACGAAAAGAAAATAGAATGGAGACGAAGAAATGTCAAAAAATTATATCGCAGAAGGCGCAGTCGTAAAAGGAAATGTGCAGATGGGAGAAGACGTCAGCATCTGGTACAATGCCACCGTTCGCGGAGATTCCGCCGAAATTAAAATTGGGGACCGGACCAACGTACAGGATAATGCCGTCATACATGTAGATACACATTATCCGACAACCATCGGAAACGGAGTGACGATTGGGCATGGAGCCATCGTCCATGGATGTACCGTGGGCGACAATACTTTGATCGGAATGGGAGCCATTGTATTAAACGGAGCCAGCATTGGGGAGAACTGTATCATCGGCGCAGGGGCTCTCGTAACCCAAAATACAAATATTCCTGCCGGAAGCCTTGCTTTTGGCAATCCTGCCAAAGTCATCCGCTCACTCACGTGCGAAGAAATCGAAAGTAATCAGCAAAACGCCCGGCACTACATCGCTGCCGCCGAAACCCAGCTTAAATAAAACGCGAGCAAAGCAAGCGAACCCCTTTCATGAGGAATCGCCTTTTTCTGTTATCAAAGTGGAAAAAAAGGCCGAAATATTATATAATGTAGATAATTATATTCACAAGGTAGAAATACAATGAACACAACAAAAAACTATCAACTTCGACAAGCGGCAGGCGAATATTGGTTAATTCGAATGGACCAGCAACGATTTGTCTATGAGAAGCCGATTATGTTGAATGAAGTGGGAGCCATGATCTGGCAACAGTATATGCAGGGGCAGACAGAAAAAGAGATTGCGGCATTGTTGCAGCAGACATATGGAATTGATGACCAAGAGGCTTATCAGGATGTACAGCAATTTATAAGGCAGCTGAGGGAACAGGGGATTATATGAATATATTGCTTGTCGGTGGCAAAAGCCATTTCTTACAACTTTTAATTGAAAAATTAAATAAAGAAGGACATCGTATTTTTATTTTGACGGACGAACCGAAAAGTGGTCGTCCTACCCGCAAAGTTTTTGAAACCTATCATTTCTCGTATGAGGAGTCTTGTATCCGGGAAGTCGTAGAAAGCATTCAGCCGGATGAAACCATTTTCCTGGGAGCGTTTGATACGAATTACAAATGGGCGGAATTAAAAAGTCATGCCGGCGCATTTTCTGCCGGTCTGATGAACGTGCTTTCGGCTTTTGTCGGCTGCTCAACGGGACGTTTTATTTATTTGTCATCGGAGGAAGTTTTTCAGCAGGAATTTACTGATGCGATTTCGGAAGATGAGACACCGGCAGCCGTGACGGCAAAAGGACAGGCGCTGGCAGTGGGCGAGGGCATTTGCAAATATTATCGGGACATGGGCAAAGATGTTGTTACTCTGCGTCTGGATCATATGTATGGAATGCCGGAATCCGCACTGGAAGCAAAAAATATGATTGGTCGTATGTGTGTGGAAGCATTGGAAACAAGAGAGATTCTTGTTGGAAAATGGCAGAGAGCCGCACTTTTGCATGAATCGGATGCGGTGGAGTTCATTTACCGCGTGGTGGCAGCGAAAGAACCAAAGTATGGCCTGTATCACATCTCTTCCGGAGAACCAATCAGTCAGCAGACGATGGCAGAGGCGTTGGTCAAAGGATTTGATGGTGAGATCGCAATCATGGAGAATCCGAAGGAACCACGATGGGAGCCGGTTTTATCAAATACAAGATATGCTGAGGAATTTGGAATCCGTATTTTCCATACACCGGAAAAGGAGCTTCCGCCGATTGCAAAGCATATAAATCGTAATGCAACAGAATTTGCAAGAATCGAAGTAAGACCCAAGGGAATAACTGGAAAAATCCACAGATGGATCAAAGAGTTTCTGCCGGCAGTATTTCCGTTCCTTGAGAACATGGTCTGCTTTATTCCATTTTTTATGCTTAATAACCGTGCGGTTGGAAGAGAGTATTTTCAGAATATTGATTTTTATCTGCTCTATGTGCTTTTATTTGCAATCGTATATGGGCAGCAGCAGGCAACGTTTTCTTCACTTTTGGCAGTGGCAGGATATACGTTCCGGCAGATGTATCATCGAAGCGGATTTGATGTTATACTCGATTACAATACATATATATGGATCGCGCAGCTTCTGATTCTGGGACTGGCGGTTGGTTACATGAGAGACCGATTGCGTGTGCTGGAGGATGAAGGCAAAAATGAAGTCAAATTTCTTTCCAAACAGATTGACGATATTGCAGACATTAACGTCAGCAATGTGCGAATCAAGGAAATGCTGTCGACACAGATCGTTAACCAGAATGACAGCTTCGGTAAGCTGTATGAAGTTACTTCGAGCCTTGATAAATACGAGCCGGGCGAAGTCCTTTTCTATGCGGCAGAGGTGCTGGCGCAGTTGATGGGAAGCAAGGATGTGGCAATATATTCAGTAGCCAACCGTTCCTATGCCCGTCTGTTTTCAGCAACCTCGCAGAAAGCACGCAGTCTTGGAAATTCTATTAACTATGTGGAAATGGAAGAAATGTACGAGCAGCTGCAGGAACGCAAAGTATACATTAATAAAAACATGGACGAGCGTTATCCATTGATGGCAGATGCCATCTATTCTGAGGAAAATATGCAGCTGATCCTTATGGTCTGGGGTATTCCATGGGAGCGCATGACATTGGGACAGGCAAACATGCTTACCGTTATCGGTTATCTGATACAGAATGCGGTGCTTCGTGCAAACCGTTACATGTCTGCTCTGGAAGAACAGCGTTATATCGAGGGTACCAACATCCTTGGTCAGGAAGCATTCCGTTCTTTGGTCAAAGCCTATATGAATGCAAGAAACAAAGAATTGACAGAGTGTGCTTTGATTTTGATTGATACAGGAGAAGTGCCAAAAGAAGAGGCTGGACATACCTTGAGCAAGATGATTCGTCAAAGCGATTTTCTTGGAGAACTTGAGGATGGCAATCTCTATGCACTTCTTGCAAATACCAACGAGAAATCGGCAGAAATGGTTGAGACCCGTTTCCAGGAGGCTGGATTCGAATGTTCCATACAGGAGGATGATGTGGTATGAGCATAAGCGAACAAGCTTTTATTGTAGTACTGATCCTCAATACTCTGGTCGCTGTGATCTATGGCATCTGGAACTTTATTCAATGCAGGATTCGGGAAAAAAGTGTCAAGGAATATATGATTCGTATGGTGATCATGTTGATGTGTCCGGTGGTCGGCCCGATGTTTTTTGCGGTGATAAAACTTATTGGAGTATTGTTTTTCCGACAGAATGTGGATTTGGCAGATGTCATCTTTTCGAAGGAACGTGTCACGACATATCTTCATGCGGATGAAGAGCAGGAAAGTAATGTTGTCCCTATTGAAGAGGCATTGGTTATATGCGATAAGGGAAATCTGCGAAATCTTATGATGAATGTGGTGCGGGGAGAGGTAGAAGAATCTCTGGCATCCATTGCGTTGGCATTGAACAGCGATGATTCAGAGACTTCCCATTATGCAGCAACCGTTCTTCGTGATGTATTGAATGATTTCCGTGCCCACACACAGGAATTGTTTATTGTCATGAACCGGAATGAGAAAGATTCCTGTGAATATGCGTGTCTGTTGATTGAATATATGAATGGCGTCCTCAAACAGGAAGTTTTTCAGGAAGCAGAGCAGCGTTCCTTTGTGGATATGATGGAGAAAGCCTGTGATTATTTGTATGAGAGAGATTGGAGGAGACTCACCCCGCAGTATATTGGATGGCTTTGCAATCTGTTCTTGAAAATCCAATCTTATGATAAAATGAAATTGTGGAGTGACAGAGGCCGTGATATGTATCCGGATGAATTGATCATCTATGTATGTTATTTGAAATATTATTTTACGGTCGGAAAGAAAAAGCAGTTTTTTGAAGAATTAGACCGATTGAAACAATCGGATATAGTCATTGACAAAGAGACACTGGAACTGATTCGTACATTCAGTTAATTCTTTGTCGGAAAGGAGTGCTATGGTATCGCGCCGTAATTATCTTACCGTCGCCATTATGATGCTGATTCTGTTTTTTATGTTTCAGTTTACCGGTGTAATGAAAAATCAGTTAAATGAATACGGAGTAAACGAGTACGACCAGAGCACGTATACGCATTTGAACGCGGAAAACATATTTTCCGACACAGTTTCAGGAAGTAGTGCATCAGCGGATGTCTTTTATGTCGGTGCGGTTGGTGGAGATGTCGCAAAAGTAGTATCCTCCTGGTGTGAGTATTCAAAGAGAACACTGCAGACATACCAGACATTGTCTGCCTGTGAGACAGTCCCGGAAAATCAGTTGATCATTCTTGATGGACTTACAACAGTCAGAACAGATGCTGACATCCTCATTTTGCAGGAATGGATTGACAAAGGTGTCAATATTATTTTTGCCCGTTTTGCACAAAAAAGAATTTTTTTTTTATACAAAATAAACAATTTATTTTGACTGATCCTTATCCGGCTTCCTGCGTACGGAAACTTCCCCATAGGAAAGCAAGGTCTCTGAACCATCCTGTTCTCTTACAAGAAGCCTTCCATCCGATGCTATCGCCTCGGCATATGCTTCCCTTGTACGCGCTCCGTCTGCGATCACGATCATATTTCCAGGAATGATATTATTTTCTGTATATTCTCTGGAAAGTCCCGGAGTTTCCACTTCCATAAGAAGCTGATTGGCAATCTCCGCCACAAGAATACTGCAGTTTACATGTTCTGCATCCTTCCTGCTTCCAAACCAT
>OGPA01002496.1_pt1 | contig 13022 bp, 18 predicted proteins | sample 1552841 | NCBI WGS metagenome assembly OGPA01 (sample SAMEA2579916, study PRJEB22360) | human gut metagenome | reverse complement strand
ATGTCCCAGGCGAGAGAATGGTGGAAAGCAAGAGCTTAAAGCTGTACCTGTTTTCTTTCCGTAATCATGGCGATTTTCACGAGGATTGCGTGAACGTGATTATGAAGGATTTGATTAAGCTGATGGAACCAAAATATATTGAAGTGTGGGGCAAATTCACACCTCGTGGCGGAATCTCCATTGATCCATACTGCAATTATGGGAAGCCAGGAACTAAGTGGGAAGATGTGGCATTTAACCGTATGGCAAATCATGATATGTATCCGGAGAAGGTGGATAATAGGTAAGGAAAAGCCATCTGTCAGATTTCCTCATAGCTCTTGCTACTTCCTTCGATTGCTTTCAATAACTCTTCAATATCCAGTTTGTCAGCAATTGCTTCGTTAGATGTACCCTCAGATTTGGTTTGTTATTTAAAGTGAATTATACTAGTTACCCAAAAACTAAGTGCTTACATTAAATCAACCACAAGTTAACTTTATAAACAAAAATCAACGTCAAATCCATTGTGTGTCTGGGTGAAGTGAGTATAATATAATCATAAACACTTAATCAAAGGAGTAGATTATATGAATATATTAGAAATCAAGAATTTTTCAAAGACCTACAAGGGTAATAAAAAGGCGGTTGATAATTTATGCATTACGGTGGAGGCTGGAGATATCTACGGCTTTATTGGACACAATGTTCCAAGATACATACTGAAAGTATGATCCACTACTTAGAGGATTATATGTACTGTACTAGAAAGCTTGGGCTTTATGTGCAGTTAGTAGCATAAATTATATAGGGGTTATCTAAATATATTTACCTCCTGTGATTAAGTTATATAAAGACTAAATCACAGGAGGTTTATTTTTATGATAACAGTAGAAAAACTGGAAAAAGGTACTTATTTTGATGATGCTTTTAAGATCTCATTTAGATACGATCCCACTACTGTAGCTAAAGTAAAAGAGCTGGCAGAGCGGAGATACTTACCAGAGGATAGAGCGTGGGAGATCCCAGCACATGAGCTACCAGCTCTCATAGAGAAAGTAGGGCTTAGCAATATCAAAAGTGAGGAGGCTGTAGTACAAGCTCTCAATACTAAGGAGATCGAGGATAAAAGGGAGGCTACACAGGAGAGGCTAAAGGGTATTAAGCCTGTAAGAGATTTTGATTTTAAGACAGCTCCCCTCCCTCATCAGATCGAGGCTTTTAATTATGGAATGGAGAAAAACTCTTTACTTATCGGAGATGAGCAGGGCTTAGGCAAGACAAAGGAGAGTATTGATATTTGTGTAGCCAGAAAGAAAGAGCTCATTAAAACTCTTATTGTATGCGGAGTAAACTCTGTAAAATATAACTGGGAGAAAGAGATCCAGATCCACTCTAACGAGGGCTGTGTAATGGTAGACGGTAAGACAATGGATGTTAGAGTACAACAGCTAAATGACTGGTACAGAGGCTCCTCTTATTTTGGGGTTATCAATATTGAGAGCCTCAGAAATGAGAAAATACAGGATGCTCTCTATCTGGGGATTAAGGATGGATATATAGGGGCTATTATTGTGGATGAGATCCACAAGGCTAAAAACGGAGGCTCTCAACAGGGAAAAGCTCTTAGATTTTTGAAAGCTCCAGTTAAGATAGGATTATCTGGTACTCCAATGAATAAAGCGGAGGATCTGTGGAATATCCTTACATGGCTGGGAGTAGAGAGGAGATCCTTTTATAGTTTTAGAAATGCCTATTGTACTATGGGAGGTTTCGGAGGCTATAAAGTAATCGGATATAAAAATTTAGATAGCCTCAATGCTGAGTTAAATACTGTAATGCTTAGAAGAAAGAAAGAGGAGGTACTAGATCTCCCTCCTAAGCTATACAGTACTGAGTATGTAGAACTTACCACAGCTCAGAAAAAACAGTACAGGGATATTAAAAATGGCATTGTAGCAGATATGGAGAATATCTTAGCCTCTGTTAATCCGCTTAACTGTACTCTCCGCCTTAGACAGCTTACCAGCGGTAATCCTAACTTAACAGATGATAGCCCTAAGCTGGATCGTATTAAGGAGATGCTGGAGGAGGAGATTATCCCTAACGGTCACAAGGCTATCATATTTTCTCAGTGGAGCACGATAGCTAAGGATCTGGGGATAGAGCTTAGTGAATATGATCCGATTGTGATTACAGGAGAGGTACATCCAGAACAGAGGCAGAAATTGGTAGATAATTTCCAGACTAACCCACACTGTAAAGTAGCTATAGGAACTATCGGAGCTATGGGTACTGGATTAACCCTAAATAAAGCCTCTTATGTATTCTTTATGGATAAAGCGTGGAATAGCGGAGATAATGCACAGGCTGAGGATAGAGCCCACAGAATAGGCACGGTAGGGGCTGTAAATGTAATCTCTATGGTGGCTAAGGGTACCATAGATGAGGCGGTAGAGGATTACCTGTTAGAAAATAAAGATCTCATTGATCGAGTAGTAGACGGTAAGGGATCTAAGCAGGATATTAAAACCATCCTCAATAAATTACTTAGCATTTAATATACAGGTGTGGTATAATAACTCAAAACGGAGGTACATAATGAGAGCGATAACAGTAGATGCAGATACAGGAAAAAGAATATATACAAGAAAAGAGGTAGCGGATCTGGTAGGAGCCTCTACTCAATCTATCCGCCTCTGGGAAGATGCTGGAGCTATTCCAGCCAGTGTAAGAGATGAGGGAGGCTATAGATACTGGTATGAGGAGGATCTGGAGGCTATAAAGGCTTATGCCTCATTACCGAGAAAAGCAAAACTTAAAAAGTAGCCCTAAGTGTGAGGAGAGTGTAACAGCTCTCCTCTTTTTTTGCCCTTAATTTTGAGGGCTATCTAAAAATTTACCGTTTGTGTGATTAGGTTAAGTATCAAAAGAAAAGGAGGTAAGCAGGATGCTTAAAATCAGTTTTACAAATGCTGAGGTATCGGATCACGGATACGGTTTAGAGGTAAATGGTATGGTTGGTTTTCGTTTTGATACTCTCAATAAGCACTTTAGTAATATGGGGCTTCTTAATGGATCTGGCACTCTGGGAAAGAAACCAGATACAGACGGAGCAAAGTACTTACAGGAGGATTATGAGAAGTACATAACACAGCTCCAGCAAAAGAGCGGATTTATCGTAGTTACTCCAGATGATTTTGAGGGGCGTAAGCCTAATGTAGATGAGATCAAGAGCTTAGCTATTAAGCATGGGGCGGATATGATTGTAATAGATCAGCTCTCTCTTATGAGTGATAAGCGTAGGGCGGATATACCTAGAATAGCTTATAACAATATCTCAGAGGATCTCTTTTTGATGAGTAAGGAGCTTAAAAAGCCTGTACTCCTTATGGCACAGGCTAACCGTGAGGCAGTTAAGAACCGTAAAAAAGGAGAGAGCCCAGAGCTCCACGATCTGGCAGAGAGTGACGGTGTAGGACAGAACGCCACAAGGGTATTATCTCTATCCGTGATAGATGGCACTCTTAAGATCAGTGTTAAGAAAAACAGATATGGTATCAATAACAAAGAGGTACTTATGATCTGGGAAGTAAACACAGGATACCTTAAGCCCCTCCTTAGCGAAAATCCAGAGGAGAGCACAGAGGATAAAAAGGATGATAAATCAGATGGAGAAAAGGATAAAGGAGGAGAGAAAGACTATGGTTTCTAAAGGCGGAGTACCTAAGGGGCGGATCATCCCTGTATATCTTACAGATGAGGGAGATGTGTACCCTATTTATTTACATGAGATGGGAGAGTTAGAGATGATCCAGAGTCTTGTAGCAGGTATCTTAGATAATAAAATTGTTGTGGATACTAATACCAGAATTAACTCAGAGAATGATAAAATCTCTATTTTTGATTTAAGTAAGAAAAAATAATAAAAATTTCTCTAAATGTTACCTCTTTTTCTGATTAGGTTAAGTAAATCGGAAAAGGAGGTACTTTTTTATATGACGATTACAAGTAAGGAAGTAGCGGAGATGCTGGGAAAGAGGCACGACAACCTTTTAAGAGCGATCCGCAAATATATTACACAGTTAGGAGATGAGGCTCCTAAGTATTTCTCAGAGGATCCAGATAAGGGCGGTAGATTGTACCACATTACTAAGGCTGGCTGTGATCTTATGGCAGGGCGTATTATCGGAGCTCAGAGTGAGGCTTTTAAGACTAAGTATCTGTTAGTGATCCTACTGGTGTAGCGGTTGCATGGGGGCATGAGGCAAGAGCTAAGGGCTGTAAGGGAGCTCATCTTATCCTCTCTGATTGGAAATATGTAGGAGCCAGATATAGCGATGGAGATTATATGGATCCTTATGATAAGGAGAGCTGGGAGCTCACAGGAGCTAAGATGGTAGTAGTAGATGGAGAGAAGATCAAAGAGGATACATACTACCGCTGTATTGAGGGAGAAATTGTAGAAGTTACAGAAGATGGAGAGATCGTAGAGGAATAATATAGAGAGTGGTACATTTTGTAAGAAAAGATGTACCACTTTTTTCTATTTTATCTAAAAATCCTCCTCAAAAGTGATTAGGTTATATATCAATTTAAAAGGGAGGTAAAAAACGTGTCAGAGGTAGGATGTGATATAGTTGAGTACCTTAAAGAGTTTCATACATCGGAGGGAAAAGCGGTAAAGGCTAGAGAGCTGTGTGTACTGTTTAATGTGCATGAGAAACAGCTAAGAAACATTGTAAGCGATCTGAGGCAGAATGGAGAGGCTATATGTAGCTCTACTTATGGTTACTGGTACTCCAGAGATCCAGATGATATATCCACTACCCTAAGCAGGTTAGTAGGGCAAGTGGATAATATGCAGAAAGTAATAGCAGGATTAAACAGGATCTTACAGGAGGTGCAGGATGAGCAAAAGGAGAATTAGAAGAAAGAGGAGAGCCAGAGTAAAAATATTGCCTTTAATACTGGTAGGAGCGGTAATAGCAGGAGTAATTACTGTGATAATGAGTGTAAATCTAAAGGGAGCAGATAAAGAGCCTCCTACTGAGGAGATTTATATTACGGAAACTCTACAAGCTCCGCAAGCTGAGAACACAGAGCAGGAGGCAAAGCTGGAGCACGATCTTAATTATACATATCCGTATAATACGATGAGTGCAGACTGGGGATCAGAGGTATACGAGGATGGATTTAGATATTATGAAATCCAGCAGGAGTATAAGGATGCTGGAGGATGTTTTCCAGAAATAGTACAGGTTTACCTCTGGTGTGAGTGTAAAGAGTACGGAGTAGATTATTATACGGTACTAGCCATCATAGAGAGGGAGAGCGGTTATCACTGGGATAAGGTAGGAGATAACGGAAACAGTAAGGGCTATATGCAGATATACGAGAAATGGCATACAGAGCGGATGGAGGCGGAGGGAGTAACAGATCTCTTTAATCCATATCAAAATATCAGAGTAGGGCTTAACTGTTTAAGAGAGATACAGGATAAGTATTTAGCATCTAGCGGAGAAAATTGTGTACTCATGGTATATAACATGGGAGAGAGTACAGCTAAAAAGCTGTGGGCTAAAGATATTTATAGCTCAGCATATAGCAGAGAGGTAATAGCCAGAGCAGTCTTATAAACCTCTTGTAGAGGCGTTTGATAAGGCTACTCCAGTTATCGGAGATAAGGCTAAAAAGCTCTTTGAGGATTTTGCTAAAGAGTGTGATATAATATATAAAGAGAAACAAGAAACCTTTGATACACAGCATGAGAAACTTAAGGAGCAGTATAGATCTGGAGCGATTGATTGGAAAAAGTACAACAGCCTTTTTAAGAAGTTGCAAAAAGAGGTTAATGAGGAGGCGGATAATAATCGTAGAGCTCTCTTTGGAGGCGGAGTATCTGGATTACAGGATATTTACGATGCAGTAAGTAAGGGAACTTTTAGAGATACAGGACAAGTTACATACGGTCATGGATCCGCTTATTATACAGATAGGCGTAGGACTAATCCTAATTGCTCAGAGAGTTTAGCTAACTATGCCTCTCTTTGCGTAGGACATCCAGAGCTTATAGATATTTTAGCGGAGGATTATCCAGAGATTGTAACAGCATTGAGAGGATGTGTGGAGGCTATGTTAAAGGAGGTGCCTAAGTAATGGAGGAGAAGAAAATACAGATCATGGATCTTTTATCTTATGCTATCAGTATTCCAGAGATGAAATATTTTAATCTGGATAGTGATGAGCTCTTAGATGAAAAGATAGAGGTACTTACTCAGATTAAAGAGGGTAAGACGATAGCAGAGATCCCTAACTTTTATAAAGTGCTGGAGGATCTACCAGAGGATGATATGTGGGATTAACTCACAGGAGAGGCTAACAGGTGTAAAAACTTGTTAGCCTCTTTTTTTTTGTTTAAAAATAAATTTTTACTGATTGTAGAAATGTTGAAAGATATATGTAAGTACTATGTATTTTTGTTCGTGTTTTTATGTAAAAAAGTTCGTATTTCGTTGAAATCAGTACACTATTCTTATGTTTTTGTGGGCTTGTTATATGTAGAAACAGTAGGGATATTTTGCAGATAACTTACGAGGGATCAGCATTATATAACTCATTTTAAGGAGGATAACAACTATGGCAGATGTAAACACAAACACAGCTACACAGACACAGGAGCAGGGTAACGGTACCCAGACTAATACCACAGCTAACGCTAACACTACTGGAGCAGGTGCAGATAACACTCCTAAGGTAAAGACAGAGGAGGAGATCAGAGCAGAACTCCAGAAAGAGTATGAAAAGATGGCAGATAAGAGAGTAACGGATGCTATCAAGAAAAAGGAAAAAGAGTGGGCGGATAAGCAGGCTAAGGAAAAAATGACAGAGGATGAGCGTAGACAGGCAGAGGAGCAGGAACGCTTACAGGCACAGGCTAAGAGAGATCTGGATCTTACTATCAAGGGCTTAAAGCTGGATGTAGTAGATGCAGTACAGGAGATGGGGCTGGATGCTGGCTTTAGAAATCTTATCGCTGTAGAGGACTTAGCAACTATCGTAGATGAGGATGAGCGTAAAGCTAAGCTCACAGAGAGAGTAAAGGGTATGAAAAAGCTCTTTGATGCTGAGGTAGCTAAGGAAGTTACAAAGGCTAAAGCTGAGTTTCTCAAAGGTACTACACCTACTACAGGTACAAGTACAAAGAACACGGAAAAGGATACCTATAACAAGGCTAAAAAGGCAGGAGATGTTAAGGGTATGCTTGATGCAAAATTTTATGCCACAGAGGAAACAGATTAAGAAAATAGGAGGTAAATAACGATGGCAGAAATGGTAAAAAGAAAAAAGTTTCTTGATGGAGAGGTATTAGATCTTAGTGAGCAGATTGCTCTTACATCTCCTACAGATACTCCACTCTCTACTCTTATTTTAGGTAGAGGAGCTGTAGTACCAGCAAAGGATATTACAGTAACATGGAGAGAGCGTAAACTCAATCCCTAACAGAGGGATCCAGCCTATTATCAATCAATTACGAGGGTATAAGAAAAAGATTAAGAAAGATGGAAAAGTAGTAGCGGAGAAGTGGATACCCAGTATTTTAGTATCAGATCCAGAGGCTACAAAGTATTGCTTAAAGCTGGATGTAAGAAAGTATTATCCCAGCATTGTACACGATGTACTAAAGGCTAAGTATAGAGAGCTCTTTAAGGATGAGGAGCTTATCTGGTTAATGGATGAGATCATAGATAGTATTAGTACTTGTCCAGCCACAGAGGAAAATATAGAGATCCTCCAGAGGCTAGGTGTGGCGGTAAATATTATCATAGACGATAACGGTAGAGAGTTTGTGGATGGCGTAGGTATTCCTATTGGAAACTATGTTAGCCAGTATGACGGTAATTTTAATCTATCTGTAGTAGATCACTGGCTCAAAGAGGTTAAGGGCGTTAAGTACTACTTTAGATACATGGATGATATGGTTATTTTCGGTAGCAGTAAAGAGGAATTACACAAACTCAAAAGAGAGTTAGATGAGTTTATGGCGGTAAATCTTAAGCAGGTGCTTAAGCATAACTGGCAGGTATTTCCTACTAAGGTAAGAGGTGTAGATTTTGTAGGCTATAGATTTTTCGGAGAATATACCTTACTCAGAAAATCGACTTGCAAAACATTTAAGCGTAGGATGCTTAGCATCTCCAGTAAAAGAGAAAACAATGTGAGCCCTACTTATAGTGAGTGGTGCTCATTTAATAGCTATGTGGGCTGGCTACAGCATTGTGATAGCTTTAGGCTATACCAGAAATATGTAGAGCCTAATGTAGAATATATGCACAATTATTACTTAAAGGAGGTAAAAGGTAAGGCTACTAAAGAGGAGGCTCCTAAGCCATCTGGTAACGGAGGAGGCTCTTACAATATTGGAGATATTGTAAACTTTACAGGATGCCTCCACTATACCAGCTCTACAGCTAGTGGCGTTGCATATGGCTGTAAGGCAGGACAGGCTAAGGTAACTAACAAGGCTGAGGGTGCGGTACATCCGTATCACTTACAGGCTATCTCTGGTAAGGGCTCTACTGTATATGGCTGGGTAAATGCTGGAGATATTTCTGGTAAGACAGGCGGAGGATCCGCTAAGACCTACACAGTAGTTAAGGGAGATACTCTTAGCAAGATCGCTAAAAAGTATGGAACTACTGTAGATACTCTGGTTAAGCTCAATGGTATCAAAAATAAAAACCTTATTAACATCGGACAGGTAATCAAGTTACCTTAATCCTTTAGGCACTCCTTAATATTTTTTCATATAGAGGGCTACTGGCTGTAAAATGCTGGTAGCCCTCATTTTTTAGTTGTATCTAGTATATAAGGGGTGTATAATAGATAGAAACTGAAAAACAGCCTCATAAAGCCCTCTATTTTATAGAGGGTAAGAAGTCTACACCTAATATATAAAAGTGGCTGTATGAGGCACACAGGAGCTCACAGGACTATTACAGGAGGGTAAACAGGATGGCATACAGGAAAATAACGGATATAAGAGATACTATTGGTATGAGAGCGGTATTTTATGCCAGAGTATCTACAGCGGAGGAGGAACAACTAAACGCTATAGAACTCCAGATTGAGGAGAATAGAGGATGTATTAAGGATCATGGCTGGAAACTGGTAGGAGAGTATATTGATCGTAGTAAGAGCGGTACGATGGTAAAGGGCAGAGATGATTACCAGAGGCTCTATGAGGATCTGTATGAGGATTTATTTGATATTGTAGTAATCAAGGATCAAGAGAGGCTCCAGAGAAATACTCTGGATTGGTACCTCTTTATTAACAGGGTAGTACAAACAGGAAAGCTCCTGTTTATGTACATGGATGGGAAATTTTACTCCCCAGATGATGCTCTTATCACAGGTGTACGAGCGATCATAGCGGAGGAGTTTAGTAGAAATCTTAGTAAGAAACTCCATAATTACCACGATCACAGAATAGAGAAAGCCAGACAAGGGCAGGAGATAGCCTTACAGGGTAGCGGTAACGTGTATGGATGGGATAAAAAAGATGGTAAGTATTATATAAATCCAGAACAGGCTAAGGTAAGGAGGCTCATGTGTGAGGGCATTATGGCAAGAAAAGGATCTACTCTCATAGCTAAGGAGCTTAATGATGCTGGATACCGTAACACGGTAGGGAAACCGTGGAAACCTATGGATATACCTAAATTTGTATATGATTGTAAAAATGTAGGTACCATGATTATAAACAAAGAAAGACACGATTTTGAGAGTAAGCAAACTATAAAACTCCCTAAGGAGGAGTGGGTATATGTAGAAAACGCTCTCCCTCCGATAGTCACACAGGAGGAGTGGGATCTAATCTGTAAGATCCATGAGGAGAGAGTAATAGCCACAGGATCCGACAGGAGAGGCAAGAAAACCAGCGGATACTCTTTTAGTGGTAAGCTGGTATGTGGTATCTGTGGGGCTCCTTACTGGAGGAAACAGAGAGTATCTAAGGATGAGTACTGGGTATGCAGTACAAAGCAGACTAAAGGCAGGAGAACCAGAAAAAGAGATAGCACGATGGGGAAATCTGGAGAGATAAATCCTTTAGGCTGTGATAATGAAAATATCTCTTATAACTCCCTCATGGAAATAATGGGGGTAGTATCAGAGCGATTACAGGCAAATACAGACACAATAAAGCATGATATGATAAATTGGCTTACTAAGCTCAGAAAACAGCTCCTAGAGGCAAATGGAGGGCATACAGAGGCAGATCTACAGCGTGAGCTCTCCAGAAAAAGTAAGCTACTGGATGCCTACTTAGATGGGATCCTAAATAAACAGGAATACCAGAAAAAAGCAGAGGAGTTAGATGAGAGGATCATCCAGCTCAAAGCAGAAACAGAAAAGAATAAGGCTAACTCTGGAGATATTGCAGAGATAGATAAGGTACTTGCTAACATAGATGAGGAGGTATCCAGATATGTAGATGGTAATGAGAAATTAAAAGTAGAATACCTCTTAGAGCACTTAGAGCAGGTACAGATATTCCCAGATAAGGTTATAGTTATAGTACCGATATTGAGCGAGGGGATAGTAGTAGAGAAAACTCAGTATGTATCTAGGGAGAAATGGTGCAGGTAAGAGTACTACTATCAAATCGGTAGTGGGAGTGTTAGAATTTACTGAGGGAGAGATTTATATTGATGGACATTCGGTAAAAAAGGAGCCTATGGAATGTAAGAGTATAACGGCATATATTCCAGATAATCCAGATATATATGAATTTCTTACAGGTATTCAGTATCTTAATTTTGTTGCAGATATATTCGGGATTGAACAGAGTGTCAGACAGGAAAGAATTAAAACTTATGGAGATCTTTTTGGAATTACAGAGAATCTTGGCGATTTGATTTCATCTTATTCCCATGGTATGAAGCAGAAGGTGGCTATTATTTCTGCGTTAGTTCATGAGCCAAAACTGTTGGTTCTTGATGAACCATTTGTTGGACTTGATCCTAAGGCTGCACTTGACTTAAAAAATATTATGAAGGAGCTGTGCCGACAGGGAAGTGCAATATTCTTTTCTACTCATGTGCTTGAGGTGGCTCAGAAGCTTTGCAATAAGATTGCAATTATTAAGGATGGTAAGCTTGTTACTTCAGGAAATATGGAAGAGGTAGTTAAGAATCAGTCCTTGGAGGATATATTTATGGAGGTGACGACGGATGACAAATAATCTTTTATCACTTCTTAAAACAGAGTTTCTAAACAGGTTCAGATTAGGAACTATTAGAAATGAAAGAAACAAAAAGGTTAAATACAGATACATAGCAATGGGTGTTTTATACATTTTCCTCGCAATTGTTCTGGCAGGTTACTGCTTTGGAATTTCATATGGCTACAGCTATCTTGGGATGTCCTATGTGGTTCCTGGCTATGCACTTATGATTACCTCTATTGTTATTTTGTTCTTCACATTTTTAAAAACCAATGGAAATCTTTTTAGCACAAGAGATTATGATATGCTTACAGCATTTCCTATAAAGACGAGGACAATTATTGCGTCGAAGTTTCTTTCTATGTATATTAACAATCTTGCATTTGCGGTGGTAGTAATGGTGCCAATGGCAGTGGGCTATGAAATGTGGAATGGCTTTAATGCAGGGACCGTGGCTTTCTGGTTCCTTGGAATATTGTTCGCACCACTGCTACCTATGACAATAGCTGCCGCTGTGGGAATGGCAATATTAGCCATTGGTGCAGGCTTTAAGCACAAAGCGGCAGTTCAGCTTATTGCTACGGTGATTTTGTTTTTGGGCATAATGTTTGGAAGCTTCTGGCTCAATCAAAATGCTATGGCTGATGAAGCCATGATGCTTGCAATGCTTACTGATATGGGTGCATTTATTTCTGGAATAATTCATAAAATATATCCAGTGTCATTGTGGTTTGACAATGGCGTTGTCTATGGAAATGTCCAGCATATTCTTTTATTTATTGGATTTTCGGTAGCTGTATATGCGGTATTTTTAGGCTTTTGTGCAAAGTTTTATGGAAGGATAAATTCTGCACTTAAGTCACATCAGGCATCATCTAACTATAAGGTTGGTCAGTTAAAGAAAAGCTCGGTACTTACTGCACTGGCGTACAAGGAAGCAAAGAGATTTACTTCCTCATCTGTCTATATGATTAATATGGGAATGGGGCTTATATTGGCTCTTATTGCCTCGGTTGCCAGTGCATTTTTGGGCGTTGATAAGCTGATTTCTAATGTTGATGGGGTAAATGCAAAGGACATGGCAGCACTTTTGCCAGTCATTTCAAATGTTGTACCATTTGGAATTTCTATGGTTGTAAATATGTGCAACACCTGTGCGGTGTCACTTTCCTTAGAGGGAAGAAATCTCTGGGTAGTGGAAAGTCTGCCTATTAGTAAAAGGACTCTTTATAAAGGAAAGATGCTTTTTAACATATGTATGGTGCTGCCAGTTTCTCTTATATGCAGCGTTATATTTATAATTTCCCTTCGTGTAAATGTAGTGAAAGCCCTGTTGTATATTGTATTTGCTGTGGCTTCGGTAACATTTTCAACGGTATTTGGAATGTTTATCAATATATGCTTCCCTAATTACCAATGGGAAAATGAGGTTGTAGTTGTAAAGCAGGGAATGTCCTCTATGATTGGAATATTCTCCAGTATTATAATCTACCTTGCCATGGCTGCGGGAACATTTTACCTGTCAGGAAATCTTGGCGGAGAGCTTAGTATACTTATGTTTAGTGGAATTCTTGCGGTGCTTGCGGCAGTGCTTTATGGACGATGCAAGTAGGTTAGTGTGTATGCAAAGGAAGGCAAAATATGGCTGAGATAAATATAGCAAAGCAGCTTTTGGCTGCTCGTCATGAAAAGAAAATTACACAGGAGGAGCTTGCCAGCTATGTTGGTGTTTCCAAGGCGGCGGTGTCGAAGTGGGAAAGTGGAGTTTCCCATAGTTAAAGATACCACACCAAATATGATGAACCCACGCTTATAC
>OGPA01002480.1_pt1 | contig 13094 bp, 11 predicted proteins | sample 1552841 | NCBI WGS metagenome assembly OGPA01 (sample SAMEA2579916, study PRJEB22360) | human gut metagenome | reverse complement strand
GAATCGCAGGGGGGAGAGTACCGGGTAAGCGTCCGTTTGTGATAGGGTTCCCTCCGGATAGCCCGAAATACACATCACTGCGGGCTATCCGGAGATTAGCAATTTTGGAAAAGTGATTGTATCCGGTTTGGTATAATTTTGTCCGCAGAGATGAAAAAGAAATTGACAACAGAAGAAGATTACAGGCAGCGGGTGGACTGGGTGTGTATGTATATCCGGGAGCACCTCGACAAGGAGATTGATATGCGTCGTCTTGCCGTCTTGTCGGCATTCTCGCCGTTTCATTTTCACCGCATTATGCGCGCTTATCTGAAAGAACCGATCGGAGCGTTCATTATACGCACAAGGGTGGAAACGGCGGCGAAGCTGTTGCGTTATACTGATCTCCCCGTCGCGGATATTGCCTACCGGGTGGGGTACGACACCCCGTCATCGCTGACCAAATCTTTCTGTAAATTTTTCGGCATCTCTCCTAAAATGTATCGTTTAACAAAAAATTATCAGATGATGACAACACAGGAACCGAAGGCCGAAGTGAAGCTCAGCCGTGCCAAAGTCGTGGAACAGGAACCTAAGACGGTTCTGTACATCAGTGCCACGGGAGATTATAAAAAGGTGGATTACAGTGCGATGTATATGCGGATGTGGGAAGAGATCAAGCGGCAGGGACTTTTCTCGGCAGGTATTGAACATTTGGCTTTATACCACGATAATCCCGAAATCACGGCCGAAGAAAACCTGAAATGCGATGTATGTATCCGCATTTGCAAACCTGCCAGACCCAACGGGGATATCGGCGTAAAAACCATCGGCGGCGGACGTTTCGTCGCGTTTACGTATATTGGTGAGTACTGTAAAATAGGGGCGGCCTATGATAAAATTTACGGGGAGTTACTGGCAAAAGGAGGTTTCGAGGCCCGGGGCAACTACTGTTTTGAAAAATATGTGAGCGATCCCCGTCGCACGGTTCCGGAAAAGCTGAAAACGGAGATTTATATTCCGATAGAGTAAATTTGCAGGAACACGTCCGGGGAACCATCCCTACCGTGCCTGTCGGGAATGGTTCCGGATAGCTCCCAAGACGCGTCCCCGTGGGCTATATTTTTTGAGTTGTGTATCGACAGATTTTATCCTTTGCAAACTGTCGGCTTCGATTTTGGCAAAGACCCAATTTTCTCCTTCTATCGGTGATGTTTCTCAAGGCTATGGGGTCGCCTTACTTTCTTGCTTCAAAACCGCATGATTTTCCTGTATAACACCAGGCAATATTCCAGGCACACGTACCGGGGTTATAGGCCGGGTGGGTGTGGCTGGAATCGGCGGGAGGCCTGGGGCTATTCTATTGGCAGGTATTCGATGGGTTGTTGCCGGGTTTTATCCAGGGGAAACGATTGGTATCGGACTGTGTTGAAATTGATATTTTTCAGGTCGATGCAGCGAATGGTTGAGTTGTAGGCTGTTTTGTAATATATTTTGCGGTTGGTGAGGTCGATGGCCGAGGTCCACTGGGTGGCACTTGGAATGTCGGGGGATTCGCCAACGGGATGTTCTATGCCGATGGGAATATCGAAATTATTGAGGATGTGGAAGCATTGGAGGACGGTTTCAAAGCCTGTAGGCTGTTGGGGGGCTGTTGCTTTGTAAAAGCTGATTCGGACGAAACGGGAAGGCGGAGTGACATCTCCGGGCAGACCTAAAAATCCCGATCCTGCACCAAAAGCAGTCAGCGTGAGGTTACTCAGGGCGTGTGGGGCTACTCCTCCTGGAAAAAGATTTATGTAATTGCTCAGGTTGGTGAGCTGCCATCCGAATCCGGGGGAATTGGTCAATACTCCAACGGGGTTATCGTAAAAATGGGGGATGCCGTCTACAATTTCCAGTACTGCCTGTTTGCCGGTAGAGTCGCCTATGCGCCAGTGGACGGTGGAAGTGGAACCGGGTTTGTCCAGTCCGATAATCCGGATGGAAGGAAGGGCTGTTCTAACTTCGTCGACAGAAGAAAATTGTGCAAGCATCCAGGTTACCAGTTGCAGGTCGTTGACAGTGTGGGCGTTTTTTGCCGGGTCGTAGGCGGAGTAGCTTCCGTACCGGGGAAAATAGAAAAGGCCCGCAGAAAGCCCTGCTTCATTGAGTCCTTCGGCTATGAATTCTTTTTGTATGATGGCCAGTCCGGCCATGCCGTATTTCGTTTGGAAGGTAGCTCCGTTGAGTCCTTCCGGCGTATAGGTTTTGATTTGCCTGCCTCTGGGGATAATAACGTATTCGCTGGGCAGGTCGCTTTCTCCCCATTCAATGGTGCGGGCCTGGATGTAAGCTCCGTCTTTTGCCTGTAGGGAGAGCCCGGTGCAGGCTTGTAAGGAAAAATGGGCACTCAGGAAGAAAATGAGCAGACTGAGGATAAGGTGTTTCATAAATGATAGGATTAAAGTTAGGTGAAATCTGCAACAGTAGGATTGTGAATGGTCAGGCCTCCGTCTGCTACGAGGGTTTGGCCGGTGAGGTATTGGGCATCCTCAGAGGCTAGAAAGGCTACCACGGAAGCGATGTCCTGGGGTTGGCCGAGGTAAGGCAGGGCATTGTGGCGGGCAAATATTTTCCGGGTTTCTTCCGGGAGATTGTTCAGGGCTGCGGGGGTCAACACCAGACCGGGTGCAATGGCATTACAGCGGATGTTGTATTTCCCCATTTGGGTAGCCGTATAGCGGGTTAAGTTGATGATTCCTGCTTTGGCGGCTCCGTAATACGTGCCCCTGAAATCGCCGGTGAGCCCTCCGACGGAAGCTATATTTACGATATTTCCTCCTTTCTGCCGGATCATTACCGGGATGACAAGTTGGCTTAAATAGATTGCGCAACGTAGATTAATATGGAAAGCCTGGTCGAAATAGCTGATATCCAGATCTTCGATGTTTTTATCTTTTTGCAGGTCGGTGCCTCCGACATTATTGACCAGAACGTCGATCCTGTGGTATTTTTCCAGTGCCGTCCCGATCAGCGTCCGGCAGCTTTCGAGGTTTTCGGCAGAGAAATAAACCGGGTATACTTCGGCTTTTTCTGCTTTTAAATCCTGGGCCAGAAGGGCCGTTTTTTCTTTTGCAAAATCTGCCATGACAACCATTCCGCCCTCAGACACGATGCGCCGCGTGGTAGCTTCTCCTATTCCCGAAGCTGCGCCGGTGACGATCACCACTTTATCTTTAAATCTGTCCATTTCCATCTCCTGTTTTCTTTTATAACGGTTGTGAGGAGGAAATGGTTGGCAGGGGGGATGATTTTTGCTGTTTATACAAGGCTACAAAAAACTTACTCCAATACAAACGGCAATACATTTGCTTTGCCGTGGACAGCTTCGGGCTGGTAGTTGAATTCCTCGCACGAAGAAGCAGTTAGCTCTGCTGGAGTGCATGGCGGCCGGCTTCTTCCAGAAATCTCGGCTTTGTCAGGAGAGGGGGCGAAAGATCCGGTCTTGTGGTCATATTTTGGGTGCAAGCTAGTAATATCTGCATAATTGTGTTTTAAAGTTTGTGCAAAAGTAATGAATAATCGGGGTAAACAAGGAGGACGGAATTACAGCTAATCATGGGGACGGGGCAACCGTCTAGTTTAAGGTAAAATAAGAGGTCATTTATCCTTCCGGCAAATGCATCCTGTCAGGTGGTCGTTGATAAATCCTGAAGCTTGCAGGTGGGCATAACCAATCGTAGTACCGAAGAATTTGAAACCCCGCTTTTTCATATCCTTGCTCATGTCATCGGATTCGGGAGATGAGGCCGGAATTTCACTTCATGACCGGGCGGTGTTGACAATCGGTTTTCTGTCGGGGAAGAACGATAGGGTGTAATTATAAAAACTTCCGAACTCCTTGGGTATACCGAGGAGTAGGTTTGTATAGGTGATTGTCGATTTTATTTTCAAACGATTCCTCACAATGCCGCCGAACTGCATGAGGCGTTCGACATTTTCGTCGGTCCTGTACCAACCACAGCGTCTGTTTATAATATCCAGCGTAATCCTAACATTTGTAGTACATTACAAGAATAGGGATTAAATTGAAAGAGGGGTGGAGGGAAATATTACAGGATAGTTGTTTCTCTGTTATATTTATGGAATAAAGTTGTATATTTGAGGTATCCGGGGGATGAATCGTAGTTTGGCCGGCTGAACCGAAAGGTGTATATTTGAATTCGTTTTGTTTTATGCATGTACAAATCGAAGAAAGCTGGCGACTGCGGTTACAGGAAGAATTTGACAAGCCTTATTTCGAACGGCTGGTTAGGTTTGTAAAAGAGAAGTATGCCCGGTATTCGGTGTTTCCTCCGGGAAGCCGGATTTTCATGCTTATAATACCTGTCCGTTTGAGAAGGTGAAAGTGGTGATTCTGGGGAAGATCTTTACCAGGAGCCTGGACAGTATTATGGGTTGTATTTTTCCGGTGATGGACGAAGTGCCTTTCCTGTCTTCACTGGTGAATATATTCAGGTAGATACAGGATGACCAGGGGAAACCGGTACTGGAGTCGGGGAGGTTGGGTGGAACAAGGTGTCTTGTTGTGGAATGTTGTTCTGACGGTGCGGGCGTATTAGGCAGGATCGCATCGGGGGAAGGAGTTACGGATGTGGTGATCGGGTATCTGAATGATGAGCGCGAGCATATCGTGTTTATGCTTTGGGGGGATACGCAGAAGAAAGGAGCTTTTTTCGACCGGCAACGGCACTGTGTACTGACGGCTTCCCATCCTGCGCCTTTATCGGCTGACCGGAGATTTTTCGGTTGCCAGCATTTCAGTAAAGCTAATGAATATTTCCGAAGCCGGGGATTAAAGGAAATCGAGTGATAGGATTCAGTGTGAAGCCGGCAAATAGCTGTTTCCTTCTTGGCCGGAATAGGTTTGGAAAAAATATATAGATTTATTCGAAATGACAATTACTCAAATTACTGAAAATAAGAAACAATACCTGGATTTGCTCTTGCTTGCCGACGAGCAGGAGTCGATGATTGACCGTTATCTGGAACGTGGCGAACTGTTCGTACTGGAGGATGAGGGGGTGAAAGCGGTTGGGGTGGTCACTGATGAAGGGGATGGGGTTTGTGAACTCAAAAATATAGCTGTTGCTCCCGGATTCCAACGGCAGGGATATGGCCGGAGGCTGATCGGTTACCTGTGCATCCATTATTCGGGAAAATACACGCAAATGACGGTGGGAACAGGCGATGTGCCGGGAACACTCGGATTTTACAGAAATTGCGGGTTTAAATATTCTCATCGTATCAAGAATTTTTTTACGGACAACTACGACCATCCGATCGTGGAGGAAGGAATATTGCTGGAAGATATGGTTTATTTGAAACGAAGATTGGAATGATGGTTCACGGGGACGGGGCAGTGGACTAAGTTGTGTTACCGGAGGTTACTGTATGTCGTTTGATACAGGAAGGGGTAAATTTTGTTTTAAAGAATGCTGAATTATTGATTTAAGGGAACCTCGGGAAACTGAAAATTTTATCGATTTGAATGCGGATGATTTACCTTTTTGAAAGTAGTAGTTGTTTATAGATTTCAATGAGTTAAATTTTCTTTAATCTTTAATATAATTGAGTGTTGTCTTGTTGATGGAACAAAAATAGTTTGTATTTGTTCTATCGACAAAACAAATATAACGAATAGATAAAATATTTTAAATCAAGGTGTCTATATACATGTTTATACTAAATGTACGTTTATAAGTGTATATATATAATTGCCTAAATAAAATATACTTTACTCATTATGTATTTTTAAAGCAGGCGGAGAAGTCAGAAGTTTGTTTTGATTTTTGTAAAAATAATCGATCCAAATATTTTGAGTAATTCTGGAAAACTTTTCTTAGTGCCTTATACAAAGGACTTTGAGAGAATTACCCAATTTTGAGGTAATGACTTGGCAACCGTATCTATTTCTGCGCTTTGCTGTGAGTTGCTTTCATTGTCACTCGTCTTGGAGCAAAAGTAGTAATAAAAATTGGAATATTTCAAATTGTGAGAGGACTTTATCGTTAGCTGTTGGAAAAAATAGAACTAAATCATATTCTAATAGCACCTTGAACTTTATTATACCAAAGCGAGCCTAAACATTCAAGTTCGTGTTTAGGCTCGCTTTGGTTGGCGCATCTCTTGTTAAATATCATCTAAATCATTTTGGATTTTGGCTTCAACATTTTGAGAATCACGATAACGAATCATTACCATACCCTCGTAAATGCCAGAAGATTTTTCTATTGAAAGTTGTATATCACCACCAGTAACTTCCCATGCGCTACCATACACAACAGTTCCTTGATGTACCTCTGCCATTAAAGCAGTATTAGAATCTGAATGAGCTGGGTTGTTTTCTTTTGAGACTGTCGGTTTACCGTACTTACGAGTATATAAATCCTTGTAATAATCGTAGGTATTGACGAGTGTGTTCCACTCGCCACTTGGGTCAAATAATACGATTACCGCAAAAACGTTTTTCCCATCGTCTGTAGCTGTCACACCTACTGTTGCATTACGCCCAGTAAAATCACCAGAAAATAAAGTTAGATTATTTTCACGACCAATTGATGTAAACCCCTTAGCTTTTAGTTTTTGACAAAACTCTGTCATACTTCCTTCAATAGGAATCCCTTTAAACGAAAGATGCTCTTGTGCCACAACACTAATGGTAACAAAAAGCAGTGTTAATGTAAAGATGATTTTTTTCATATTTGCTATATTTATTGTTTATACTGTAGTTAATAACTCAAAATCTTCATGAGATATTTTTCCTATTGATACGAGCCATTCAAGATAAGAGACATCATTTTTTATATCGTTGAAAGTTTTTCCTTTGTATTTTCCAAAATCAATATTTCTATCCCCAATAGATATATTTGTCCGTTCTTCAATATCAGGATATAGCTGTTTAAGCTCTTTGAAATCAATTTTAAAAAATCTATCTGTTGTCTCCAGCCAATAAAGATATTGATAGTCTATTTTATAAATCTCCCCAAAAGATTTACCCTTGTATTTTCCAAACATAAGTATTTCATTCGCTTTATGCATAGGAAATATTTCATCAAGTGACACACCGGGAACATCAATTAAGACCCATTCTCCACATCCAGCGCAGGGGATTTCTTCGTCTTTGATGTTTGGATAGCACTCTTGCCTATAAGTATCATCCGGTTTGCCATTTACAAAGCATTTCCCATAAGCCTTTCCATATTTTCCACGAGGCTTTACAACCTCAACTAAGAAAGTTCTATCCTGATTGGGGTCAATACGCCTTTCCTCTGTTGACGACCGTACTAAACCTAACTCGCACCGTTTTACTAAAAATGGTGTTCGTTTGCCTATATTGTAATAGATATTGAAAATGTTATCGTGTGGGTACATAACTATTCAATTTAGTAGATTCCATTTTTTCTTATTTCCATTAACCAAACATTATATTCTTTAGATTTGTAAAGAGTGAGTTGAGTTAACGCATTACCTTTACCTACTTGAATAGTACCATCAGAAAAAGCATAAAGATAAGACTTTGAAAAACGCTTGTTGTATATTTTCTTTCCTGTTTTGGCATCTTTTACAATTATTTTCACTCCCTCTACGAATAAATCTCCGAGTTCAGCAGATTTCAACTCAACTATCACATCTTTATGGGTCTCTTTTTCTATTATGGCATAAGCCACTTCTCTATCTAATTTGACACCAAATGTAGGTTTAGCACTTTCGCTTTGCGCAAAAGATACAACTGCACAAAAGAAAATTAACAAGGCAATAATTACTTTCTTCATAAGTTTGCTATTTAAATAATTATATGACACTTACCCAAAACACGAAGCGTGGTACTGCGATGCTACGTCTTAGTTCGGAGGTCCTGAGAAAACCCTGTGTACAGATGTAGTAATAGCAGCCCACGCTATAGCGTGAGAACCACTATGCTACCCTTGTACACAATTCAGAAATTTCTCAGGTTTCCGTTCTACAAGATAAGCATAACGCTTCTTCTTTTTTCGAATGTCATGGATAGAGTTGCCCCAATCCGACCACAAAAGTACAAAAAATCCGTGATATGCGATTAAACAATCACGGACTTTATTTTGACTTACAGCTTAATACCTCTGTTTTGTCTCGGCTTCGGTATTCCGATAGCTTCCATAAACTCATCCCTCTTGCGTCTGAACCAACTAACATGTGATACCCCATCAATCGTGAAATCGAACTTTCCGTTCTCGTCCTCCTTGATGGAGCAGACAGAACGCTTGGCTTCAAAGCTTTGATTGAACTCCGAAGAATGGAGTTTGCCTGTTATGGGGACATCCTTGAATGCGCATAACCGTTGGATAATACTGTCATTGAAGCCCAAGCGTTCACGCAAGAAGTTTATCATCGGCATCAGCTTTGCCACATACGGGAAGTAGCGTTTGACAAAATCAGTGAACTCTGACATCTTGCGGTGTCGCTTTTCGTAGGCATCCGTTATTTCCTCTATGCGCTTTGTGTGTTGCAGTTCCATCTGTCGGGCTTCCTCTTCAAGTTCCGATACACGCTCATGCAGATTCCTGTTTTCCCTTTCCAATGTCTTAACCTTATTACTCCCGAAAAGAGAACCCACGCTCTCGGCAATGTTAGTCGCTGCGGTCGTGGCTGCGCCTTTCAGTTTCTCGGTCTGTACCTCTTTCTTGGCTTGACGGAGTTCCAGCTGTGCCACCTCTTTCTGCTCCTGCAAATCCACCACTTCCGCTTTGAGGCTATCTGCGAGTTTCTTCGTCTCGTTGTAATACTGCTGCGTGGACTTATGCCGTGCCGTTGAGCCGTCTATGCCACGCTGCAAGCCGTACTTCGCCATCGCAATGGCGTATGTATCTTGATAGGACTTCAATTTCAGCCGTGTCATAATATCATCGGCACACAGTCTTACGGTGTCGGTCGGCTTCTTGCGGTAGCGTTTCTTCGCTTGTTCCTCACGTTTCCTGCGCTTGCGCTCTCCCTTTACGATGGGAACAAGCGTTATGTGTATGTGCGGAGTTTCCTCGTCCCGATGAAGGTGCGCTGCCACGATGTTCTCCTTACCGAACATGAAGGCAAAGTAGTTCAGATTGTCGGCACACCATTCGTCCAATCTTCCCTCTTTTTCGATTCGCTCCATATCCTCGTGTGTTCCCGACACGATGATGCGGATTGCCTGTACTTGGTTGCTGCCGATTTTGCGTGTTAGCCCTGCGTTATCCAAACGGTGTTGGATGGCGGCTGTTCGGTCTTTCACTCCATCGGGGTAGTCAATGAGTTTTCGGTTAAGATGCGTGTGAGTTGGGTCGGCGTTCTTCGGAATGATGAAACGCTCGATGTGGGCGGTCGTTCGGCTGTCGGATCCGTGCGCCTTTTCCATGTGCAATACTACAAATCCCATATATGATTTTCCTTTCTTATTTTTACTTATGAAACAATGGTTGGTTATTCTCCTGACGGCTCTTGCCGTTGGCTTGGGAGAGTCCAGAGAGGTGCAACCTCTTTGGCTTATTGGGGAATTTTCAGCGATACGGAGTATTGCGGCTCGGAAAATTCCCTAATAAGCTATGGTATTTTCCGCTGGTAAATATCCGTATGCCTGCAAACATTCTCTCATTCACTACATCTTCAGCCCTCGTTTCTTCGGTGGCTGCATCATCCGCTTTGCGGATTGGACTTGCTTCTCCTGCTTCATCGGTTCTACCGATTGGGACAAAGGCTTCCTACACAAATAATCGTTCAGGTCTTTATGTCCATGATAGTTGTGGGAGAAGTCCCGGATGCGTCCGTCAAACTCGATTGCCAGCTCTTGGTACGCTCTTCTTCCTGCCCCGTCATTGTCAAGCAGGCAGTGGATGCGCCCGTACCCATGCAGCACGTCTATGGCTTTCGGCACGTTGGCGGTGGAGTTGAGAATGACATAATCCTGCTCGTCAAGATTGGGCATGGTCGGGCAGTTCCTCATCCTTAATGTGAGAAAAGAAAGATAGTCCGTCATGCCCTCGAATACCAGACATTTCTTCCTCGGTTCTCCCGACTGCCGGATGTGGCTGATGTCTTTCGGTGCTATGCAGCCCTTGAAAAATTGGTTGCGCACTTCAAACCCTCCTGCCACATTCGGGAAGCCGATGGCGAAATAGGGCTTGCCGTTATGGACGAAGTGCAGTTCCTTACATTCCGACTTCGCCAGTGCAGTGTCTATCCCACGCTCCTGCAAGTAGCGGAGCAATGCCGGATGCGTGAGTTCCCGTACCTCCAACTGTTGGAAGGATGGCTCTGATGGCTGTTGGCGAAAAGAGAAAGATACGGGACAGATGTGTGAAGCCTGTTCCGCTATCTTACTGAGCAGGTAAGGTACATGGTCTGAGAAATAGAGTTCCTGCGCCAGTGCGATGATGTTGCCGCCCTTGCCGATACCGAAGTCATACCATCGGTTGAGTTCGGTGTTTACCTTGAACGAGGCTTCGGCTTCCTCTCTCAGCGGTGACTTGTACCAAAGGCTGTTGCCCTGTCGCTTGACGGGTGTGTGACCCAAACTTTGCAGATAGTCTGCGATGCTGATTTGTTTTGCTTCTTGTATGGTCATAATGTATATTCCTACGGATTTGATGATGGTTGAAAAAGCGATGATTTGATGAATGGGTAGTTTAACGCATTGATTTGCACTTATATACCCTCTCATCAATTATTCATCAAACCACTCACGAAAAGAGAAATTCATCGTTTGCGTGACGGGTGCGGTCTGCCCACCTTGTTTCTCTTTTCATCAGTGAAATACTTTTGATGAATGTTTGATGAGAATGTAAATACCTATATTTCAATCTATTTATATACTTATTCATCATTTCATCAAAATAATCAGAGTGTTTCCAAAAACACTCTTGTCACGGTGTAGAACCTCCCAGTCTTCCGCACGGGCGAATAGCGACATTCCCGTGTATAGTCCAACTGATAGGTGGTATAGGTAAGCGTGTTGGGTGCAGGATTAAGTTTCCAGCACTCTTTCAATACCTTGCGGACTTGGTGTTTCTCCACCCTTGCCTGTGAATACCGCAGCAAAAGAAAAATGTCGTCACAGTCGAAAGAGAAAGTGTCCGTACCAACTCTATCCATGATTTCGAGTATAAGCTCGTACATTTCGGTTTCCAATCTATTGCGGTTACTGCGGATGATGCGCTGCAATGCTTCGGTATGCAGCAGCGAGGGGGCGAACCACATACGGCTTTTCTTTTCGGTGGACATACTTCTGTGTTGTAGAAAATGAAGAAATGCGGGTATCTCCGCTTTCAGCTTTTGCAGGAAGTCGGTATCATCCGACTGCAAGCGGTCTATCTTGCGTACCCAATAGCGTGTTTCCCCTGCATCTATAATTACGGGCAGATACTCGTTGTTGGAACACAACACGAACTTGGCGAAGAAGGCTATCTCGTCACGGTCTTTGCCTTTGGCTTCCACCTTGTAAGAGAGTGTGGTACTGAGGTTTTTCAACCGCTCGCTGTCCTCCCTGCGGCTCAACAGCACCTCGTCCACCACGATAAGGAGTTTCCCTGCCCAGTCGGAATTGAACTGGCTGCGGAAATCCTCGTTGGTGTTGAATGTCACGTTGTTCTGAAACAGGACTTTCAAGAAGTTCAGGAAGGTGCTTTTGCCTGTGTTACGTTCCTCCGATACCAACAGCAGAATGGGCAACTTCTGTATGGGTTGCAGGTAGAGCAGTTGCAGATAGTCCATCCCCAACTCGTATTGCTCCCCGAAGATGTGTTCCACCAACGAGCGGATAGAGGGGAAATCGCCCTCTTGCGGTTGGTGTGTTATCGGCTCGTAGAGGTTGAGGAACTTACCGACCACAGGCTGATAATTCACGTGTTCGGGTACGGTACAGAAGCCGTCATACTTGGGAACGCTGCCGATGTAGTCCTTGCCGTAGTCTTGGCGCAGGGTCTCGTTGTTCCACGGGATGCGCTTCCTTACATAACCTCCGTTCAAAACAGGCTGCTCCACAATCTTGTAGAGCGTTGTGCCGACACGGATAAACTCTTCCTTTACCATGCCGCTATCCGTAGGCGGTCGGTGGCTGTCATTTACTTTGTTTGCTTCCATATTCCAATGATTTTAGTTTGGTAAAATGTCAGCCACAAAAGTATAAGCATTTATCGGATAGGTTGATACGCAAACCGCAGCAGAACACAGCAAAAAATACTTTGCAATCAAAAAGTGAGCAATCCGTGGATGAAAAACGAGTGAAAAAGCAAAAACAAACCCGAAGAAGCACCATTTCAATGGCTGTTTCTTCGGGCTTTTGTGTTATACGTATTAATGGTAATACGGTAAGACGTTTGTTCAACTTACCACCAACATGTTTTATCAGCAATACGTATTACTGACAAAACCTTTTATCGGCAATAGTCTGGCGTATAGATATTTGTAGATTTTGCGGTTACAATCACAACATAATTCATGCTTGATACTGTGATGCGTTCATGCCACTGACACACAGCGAAAAGAAGATATTTGTTTTCTCTTTTCGCAAGTACACCCTTTCAAGAATGGCATTGCGCACTTGTTCCGCACCGAAAGTATTGATGCGGAAAGCGAGTGCAACCAACATCGGAAAACTGAACACATCGGCATGATAACCGTTCTCCAATCGGATATACTTCTGTACCTCGTATTCTTTCAATACACCGCTTTTATATACGGATCTGATGGCGGCACGGATTGTCGGGGCTATCACCCCGAACAACTCCACCAGTTCCGGCTCGCTCATCCAAATGTCAGAGACATTCTCCGGCATGATGATGTTGCCGGATTCATCCATTGTTATGATACCTCTTTTCATGCTCATCCCATTGATATGTTATTAAACGATTGATTTAGTTTATTCCCGAATTTCGTGAGGTCATCATCTATCTTCTGTATGGTAATCTTTGCGTAGAGCTGGGTCGTGACTATATTCGTATGTCCCAAAACACGGCTTACACTTTCTATGGGCATACCCTTACTCAGAGCCAGCGTTGCGAAGCCATGCCGACTGCAATGAAATGATATTGACTTGGTTATGCCACATTCCCTTATCATCCGTT
>OGPA01002479.1_pt1 | contig 13094 bp, 16 predicted proteins | sample 1552841 | NCBI WGS metagenome assembly OGPA01 (sample SAMEA2579916, study PRJEB22360) | human gut metagenome | reverse complement strand
CGCCACCAACACCACCACCAACACCACCACCAACACCACCACCAACACCACCACCAACACCAGCCAAACAACACCAGCGCTCGCCGGTGTGTGCCTCGTCTGCGGCGGAGGATGCGCTGTCGGCGACACCATGTGCGTGAGATGCGATGGGCTGATGCGCGGCTGGCTGCGGGAATATCCAGCATGGTTGAATTCGCTGCATGAGTTCCTGGACTCGACCGCGCATTACGGAGGCCGCCAGCCTGGACGCGTCAACCTTCCAGCCGCACCGACGCCAATCCGATTGCCGGTGCTCGACCACATGCAGGAGATCGGGGACATGGCGGTCGCATTGTGGCGCAGACTGTACGCGCCATCGGCGATGCCATGGGCGAACGGCCGGATCCACCCGTCCCTGCTGGAATGTTTGAGCGTCTGCGCCGCATGTCCACGGTTGAACCGGCTTCCGGACATCGACATCATCTGGCACGACTGGGAATCCTTGGCGCGCAAGACCTTGTCCATCATCGACGTGCCGCCTTCCAAGCACGGCATCGGAAGATGCCCGAACCCATTGTGCGGTGTCGAACTGTCGGCGCCCATCGACGCGGTCGAGGTCACCTGCTCCGTATGCGGCGGCACTTACCGCGTGGTGGACGTGCGGCTCGGCTTCCTGAAGGAGTGCATCGCATCCGGCAAAGCGTTCACGGCAGAGGAATGCGCCGGACTCCTGCGCGAATGCGGGTTCCAATGCAGCGTGAACACGATCTACTCGTGGCGCAAGCGCGGCAGGATCCAACCGGCCGGCAGAAACGAGAAGGGACAGCCGCTGTACCGCCTGTCCGACGTACACGCGCGCCTCGCCCGGCATGACGTGATTTGACATTTTTCAAAGTGCAAGGCAGAATTGTCAGTGGATTAAAGGGTTCAAACCGGAAAACGGTTTGAACCCTTTTCATATCCACCGATGGATTCTCCTAACTCCTTGGGTTATATCCCGTCCTGTCCGAACGGCATATCGGACACGCTCCGCCCACTCCCGTCAGAGTGGGCATACCTCAATGTGGCAGGCAAGCCAATCCCGTGCTTCCGTGATGCGGTGATGCTCAAATCCGCCTGCCGGTATGCCTTCGTAGGAATCAGTGGTAGATCGTACCGGCCGCGAGTCTTTATTGGATTCTCTTCCTTGTGGCCGCGTGTGGACGCGGGTTCGAATCCCGCCGAAGGCACCCATGAAACAAATCCGGGGTAGGGGTATTGACAATCCGGGAGGGGTATTCGCAGATGATGGGGAGCCCTTACAAGACACGGGAGTGTCCATATACGGGAGCCCCTATACCGGCATTCCAGCAAGCCAACGGCGAAGATAGTCGTCGGCAAATCCACGGCACCCCGGGGCTCATACATGCGGGGAGGCCACATGAGCAAGCGGCGCAACGAGCGTGTCAGCAACGGCTGGCGGCGCAGACAGCTCAGGGCAAGAGTCCTGGCCGCATACGACGTGTGCGCCATCTGCGCCCAGCCGGTCGACAAGACATTGAAGACACCACATCCGATGAGCGCCGAAGTCGACGAGCTCGTACCGGTCTCACGCGGCGGTGATCCATACAGCTTCGCGAACTGCAGGCTCACGCACCGCATCTGCAACAGGATGAAGAGCGACAAGACAGACGAACACGCACGAGCGCTGCTGGCTGGCAGACAGGAAGTGAAATCAAGCTCGATGCCGTTCAAAACGTTCGGCATCTGACCCGATACCAGGGCAGGGTACCCGGTCATACCCCCTTGGGGTAGCCTCGGGTGCAGTGCCGATATTTCTCTTGAAATTTAAGCGTAACGAATTGTGTTACGCATACGTTGAATGAAAGGCGGAATATGGCCTTTTTCAAAGCGTCAGCATCTGACATAGAACGATTTAATAAATACTTCAGAAGCACTGACCCTAGTAAATGTTGGGAATGGAACGGTGCTCATCACCCAAAGGGATATGGCACATTCCGTCTGGCAAAGACGTCCGTTCCGGCACATCGCTTCGCATATGCATTGACTCATAACATGTTTATCCCAGATGGGATGGTGATTGATCATATCTGTCACAACCGTTCATGCGTTAATCCAGACCATTTGAGAACAGTAACGGTTCAGGAGAATTCCGAATATCGTGTTTCCTGTAATAAGAACAGCAAATCCGGAATCCGTGGTGTCTACTGGCGTAACGATCGAAAAGCATGGCAAGTTGAGGTTATCAAGAATAGGAAGGCATACAAGAGAGGTCCATTCAAGACGCTTGCACGGGCGGAAGCTGCTGCAACAAGATTGCGCGAAGAACTCGGGTTCCTCACTGGTTTTGGAATGAAGGAAACGCAATGATTTGCGAAGTATGCGGTAAGCAATTTAGGCCAAGTGGTAAGGGCAGCCAACAGAAATATTGCTCCGCGAAATGCAGGCAGAAAGACTATCGGCGTCGGAAAAAGAATCGGCCCGCACAGGACCGGAACGGTAAGCCGCCCGTCAAAGCCGTGGAAACGAAACAGAAGCCGGAAAGGGATCTCGACCAGCGGAGCTTCGAGAGGATGATGGACGGCAGCATGCTGGACATGCTGCGCGCCAACCGTGACCGACTGCAGAAGGCCATGGATGACACGTCCACACCGGCAAACGCACTGCCTGCGATCAGCCGCCAGCTTATCGACGTATGCGAACGCATCGAATCACTCCAGGGCGGAGGTCTGACCGACCTGTTGGACGATGAGGAAGACGAGGTGACGGACGATGTCGGAGCGTCGATTGTCTGAAATCGCCAAGGTCCTCCGCCAGCCGGAAGGCATCGTTGGCAGCGAGTTCACGCGAATCAACAAAGCCGCGCGTAAGGCCGGCATCCGTTTCGACTTGTGGCAGCAGGGCTTCTTGTGGCTTCTGTTCGCCAAGAACGCGGAAGGCAAGTATGCGTGTGGCGCGGACGGCGCCGTGCTGTCCAGCTGCAGGCAGATCGGCAAAACCTTCACCGTCGGCACCGCGTTGTTCCTCAAGGCGATACTCACACCGAACCTGAAAGCCATCTGGACCGCCCACCATACGCGCACCAGCGACGAGACATTCGCGGACATGTGCGAGATGGAGCATAATCCAGTGCTCGGCCGGTACGTGGAACGCATCCGCAGAGCAAACGGCCAACAGGAGATCACGTTCACGTCCGGCAGCCGCATCATGTTCGGCGCCCGCGAGAACGGCTTCGGCCGAGGATTGCACAGCGTGGACGTGGCTGTGTTCGATGAAGCGCAGATTCTCACAGTGCGCGCGATGGACAACATGATTCCGGTTTTGAACACGAGTCCTAACCCCCTGGTCGTGTATATGGGCAATCCACCCAAGCCGGGAGACCAGTGCGAGGCGTTCACGGAGAAACGCATGCACGCGCTGAACCATGACGGAAACCTCCTCTACGTGGAGCTCGCCGCCGACAAGGACGCGGATTCGGACGACCGCGAACAGTGGGCTAAAGCGAATCCCAGCTATCCGAAACGTACAAGCGAACAGGCAATCATGCGCATGCGCAACAACCTGTCGGACGATTCATTCCGTCGTGAGGCGCTTGGCATATGGGACGAGACCGCCACCGCATACGCCATCAGCCCCGACCTGTGGAAGGCCGCGGCCATCGACGACGTGCCGGATGGAGGAACCGTGAGCTTCAGCATCGACATGCCTCCGGACAGGAGCGTGCTGACCATCGGAGCCGCGCTACGGTACGCGGACGGTTCGGCCATCATCCAGATGGCGAACATCAAGGACGCGCGGCAGGCGGGAACCATGTGGGCCGTGGACTGGCTCGCCGAACGCTGGCCGAAGACCGCCAGCGTGGTCATCGACGCGCAGTCGCCCGCCATGAGCCTACTGCCGGAACTGAAGAAAGCACATGTGAAGGTCACGGTCACGAACATGCAGGAGATGGGCCGCGCATGCGGCCGGTTCCTCGACATGCTCAAAGCCGGAACGCTCAAGCACCCGCGGGACGAATACCAGCCGCAGCTGGCCGCAGCCGTCAAGGGCGCGACCACGCGCCCATTGGGACAGTCCGGCGCGATCGCCTGGAACAAACTCGGCAGTGACATCGACATAACCCCGCTCGTATCCACCACACTCGCCCTGTACGGGGCGTGCACGACGAAGCGACATCCGGGAAGACGACAGATCATCGGAGGAATCTAAATGAGCGACATCCAGACAACGGCAGCGCCGGACGGGTGGAAACCTACGGGAGGAGCCGGAACGGTGCCGAAACTCGTCGTACCGACGCACATCGACGGACTTTCCGGTGAGGAGAACGCGTTGCTGCGTGAACTCGCCGAGGTGTGGACGCGCCATGCGAGCCGCAACCGAACACTCACCGCTTACTACGAGGCCAAGGAGCCACTGGTTGATTTTGGACTGACTGTGCCGAAGTCCATCAAGGATCATTACACGCCGCTTGGGTGGGCGCGCAAGGCTGTGGATATGCTCGCCGAGCTTTGCGTGTTCGAGGGATTCGTCTCGCCGGGCGTGGACGACCCGTTCGAACTGCAGGACTTCATGAGCCGCATCGGATTCACTAGCGTTCTGCAGCAGGCCATCCAGACTGCACTCATTCACGGCTGTTCGTTCCTCAGCGTCGTCCAGGACTTCGAAGGAAGACCGCTCATCCGCACGCATACCGCGGAAAGCTCGGCCGCCGTCTGGGATTACCCCGACCGGCGGGTCAGGGCGTGCATGGCCATCACCGACGTCGACGACAACAATGAGGCCACCGGACTCGTGCTCTACATGCCCGACCGCAACATCAGCGTGCAGCGCCGTCTCGGCTACTGGTGGCGCGTGGACGATGAGCAACCCACCATCGACAACGAGTGCAGTGTGTTCCGCCTCGCCTACAAGGCTACCGAGGTCAAACCGTTCGGACGCTCCCGCATCAGCCGGGACGCTATGGCCATCATCGACGGCGCGAACCGCACCATCGTGCGCGCCGAAGCGAATGCCGAATTCTACGCGTTCCCAAAAATCCTGCTGACAGGCACTTCCGAAGAACTCGCCTCATTGGGCACGGACGACGCGTTAAAGCTTTATATGGGTCGCTACAACATGATCAGCAAGGACATCGACGGGCAGTCCCCGACCGTGACACAACTGGCCGCGTCCAGCATGGACCCGCACTTGACGATGCTGAAAAGCTGGGCCGCCATGTTCGCCAGCGCGATGAACATTCCCGCCAGCTCGCTCGGCATCGTGTCCGACGCGAATCCGACATCCGCCGACGCGACCGAGGCGCAGCGCGAGGACCTGATCATCGAGGCGCGCCATTGCGATCGCGATTTCGGTGAATCGATCCTGCAGGCAGCCCGTCTTGTGGCACGGATGCAGGATCCATCCGTGCCCGACGAGGAGCTGATGAAACTGCAGGTCGACTGGAAGAACCCGAACACGCCGTCGAGCTCCATGAGCGCCGACGCATTCAGCAAGCTCGCCGGCAGCATCGACTCGTTCGCCAACAGCGAGGTCGGCATGACACGCGCCGGATTGAGCCGAAGCGAGATCGTCCGGCTGAAGGCCGACCAGCGCAAGGCCCAGGCCGGTCAGGTACTCGATCAGATTCGAGGCATGCGCCAACAGACTGAGCAGACGCAGGACGACGGGGAACGCCAGACCGACGCTTCCACGCAATCAACTGTTGCGGGGGGGGGCTGAAGGACAGCTTCGACGCACTGGGAGTAGCGATCAGAGCCGGGGTGACACCGGAATCCGCGGCATCGATGCTTGGACTGAAAGGCATTGAATTCACCGGCATGACGCCGGTCAGCCTCAAACTACCGGAAGGCGGCGGAAATGAGCCTGAACAGTCTGAACCTGCCTCCGGAACAACACAGAAGGCTTGAACTCGACCTCAACGACCTGTACGAGGATTACACGGACACCATGAGCCGCTTGCAGAAGGAGGCAGGCAACAGCGTTTCAGGACTTGTCTGGGACGGTGAAAGCCAGGAACTCATCAAAGCGGAGATCAACCGGTACGCCGACGCGGCCAACAAACTCGCATCCGACTACTACAGCCATGTGCGCGACCTATGGGCGCAATACTGCGGAATCGACATGCCGGAATACGATCCGCCGACCATCACCGCCGACCGTGCGGTCTGGCAGATGGAAGGCGGTTTCAACAACACCGACTTCATGGGATTGCATTACAAGGACGTCATTCCAGATGAGAACGGCGTCGTGCACAACAACGCCGGAAGAACCATCGACGACCTGTGGCCAACGTTCGCCGACGAGGAGCAGGCGCTGGAATACGTGCAGAATCTGGTTCAGACGGTCGGCCGGATGACCATGCAGAGGGCCGTGGCCAACGACCCAACCAAGCCTCGCTGGGCTCGCGTCCCACGAGGGACTAAGACATGCGCGTTCTGCCTTATGCTCGCCTCGCGTGGATTCTCCTACCTGAGCGAGGACACCGCCGGACGGCAGATGCAATACCATGCTGACTGCGACTGCGACATCGTGCCAAGCTGGGGCAGCAGCAAACTCAAAGGATACGATCCGGACAAGTATCGTGAAATGTACCAGGCAGCCAAGGCCGCGGCCGGCGATGACGGCGACTGGCGTGACACGCTAGCCCAATTGAGACGCATCTATCACGATGAGGTCAATGATGGCGTGACTGCCCAACCGACGATTCGATGGAGCGGCAAATCGATTCCAATCAGTGCTTCCGAACTATCGAGATTGTCGGATTATAGCGTCAGGATGCCTGGAGATAGATTCTCCAACGACGAGAAGATCGCGGCTTTGATGGATTGGACCGGAGACAGCTACAAAAGTATCAACGGCTACCTGTTCGGCGGACGAAACCCGTCGAAAGACGTCATCCATCAGGTCGAATGCATCGACGAAGCGATATCCGACCATATCACCCGAGAACGTTTCACGGTCGACAGGCAGATGCGGTTGTCGACGTTCCACGTCAACGACATGGAGTCGCTTTTCGATTTGAATACCGGTCGCACCTTCGAACACATCGGCTACATGGCCACCAGCATCAAGGAGGGAGGCATTGACGTTGATGGGGAAGACCGCATCGCCACAAGAATCCTGGTACCGCCGGGAAGCGCCGGCGTGTATGTGGAGCCGATCACTCAGCATCCGGGAGAATACGAAATTCTTCTGCCGAGAGGAAGGGCTCTTCGTTTCGAAGGGCTTGGAGCATCCGACGGCAGACCGATCGTTTATCTGAGACTGCTATGATTGAGCCTATGGATCGTTCCGACCGTTTCACGTTTATGCCCGGTGATTTGAAGGAAGTCACCGATGAGCGCCATCTTGCGGAAATCAAACGCAAGTATGGCGATATCTCCATGCCACAGGACGAATATGAATGGGTCAGGAACGAAGGAAAGAAGCGCTGGTCCGTCGGCGACTATGTGTCGACCGACGAGCTGCGGTCCGAATACGCGCGAAGAAAAGCGCTGGGAAATCTCTGAATCCCAGAAAGCCATCACGTCGAAACGTGATGGCTTTTCTTTTACCTTTCACACCCCAGCGATGGGGCGGGGCGCAGCCATGCGCGAAACCAACAAGAATGGCCGTCAACTCGCCGGCGTCAGGCGTGGAAACCAAGAACAAGCAAAGGAGCCACCAACCATGGCAGAAGAAAACCAGACCGGCGCGGACGGCCAACAGGAGCCGGAACAGCACTCTCCGGCCCCAAAGGACGTGAACAACGCGAAGCTGAGGACCTTCACCCAGGAGGAAGTCGACCGCATAATCAACGAGCGTCTCGGCAGGGAACGCGGCAGGAAAAGCGACTACGAGGAGCTCAAGGAGAAGGCCGGACAGACTGCCGACCTCGAATCGAAACTCTCCAAGGCGCTCGAGGAGAACGAGAAGCTCAAAAGCGAAGCCAAACAGGCCGAACACGAGAAGGAGCTCTCCACGATACGAGCCAACGTCGCGGCCAAACACGGCATCACCGACCCGAGCGTCCTCGCGGGCGACGACGAGAAGCAGATTGGCGAATACGCCGAGAAACTCATGAAGGTGTTCGTCGACATGCGTTCCCGCGGCACGGTTGCGGACCAGAGCGCCCGTACCGGACAGGCCAAGACGAAACGCTCCAGCCGTGAGGACTTCGTTAACGCCATGAGCAATACGCTCCTGTGATTCAACCAGCGAAAACATTCATTTGAAAGGACAAATCATGACAGATCCGTCCATGACACGAAAAAGCAACGGTCTAGACCTCGACCCTGAAACCCAGGCGGAGATCTGGCAGACCGCAAAATACCAGAGCGCGTTCATGCAGCTCGTGCCGGAGATGAAGCTGCCCGGCAACGGTTCTCGCGTGCCGATCATCATCGGCGATCCGGAGGCCGCATGGGTCGATGAGGGTGAGGAGAAGCCGAAGAGTGGCGTCACCTTCGGTAAGAAGGACATGCTGCCGTACACCATCGCGGTCATCATGCCGTTCTCCAACCAGTTCCGCCGAGACTTCGGCGCTCTCTACGACCAAGTGGTCGCGAAGGGTCCGGGAGCCATCGCCCGCACGTTTGACAAGACCATCATGGGTCTCGTCGACGCTCCGGGTGCGGACTTCGACACCCTGAAGAGCGCGCAGACCGTCAGCATCGGCAAGGACGTGTGGAAGAACCTGAACAAAGCCGACGACCTCGTGTCCGAAGCGGATGGAACCGTGGACGGTTGGGCGTTGAGCACCCAGGGTCGCAGTGTGCTCCGGCAGGCGACCGACAACAACGGACGCCCCCTGTTCCTCAACGGCACCGCCGCCTCCGACGTGAGCACCGTGCTCGGCAACCGCACCTACATCAGCAAGGGCGTTCACGTGCCCGCCGTATCCGAGACACCGGGACAGGCCAAGGCAGAGATCCTTGGCGTGTGCGGAGAATTCTCCTCCGCCGCATGGGGCTCCGTCGAAGGAATGCAGACCAGCATCTCCGACCAGGCGTCCATCACCATCGACGGCAAGCAGGTCAACCTGTGGGAGCACAACATGTTCGCCGTGCGAATCGAAATCGAGGTCGGCTTCCGTATCCGCGACATCAACCGCTTCGTCCTGCTCACCGCCTGACGGAGTCCGACATGACTGTCGAACCAGACGTGTTCGCCACCTCCGTCGACCTCGAACAGAGGTGGCACAAACTCACCGACGAGGAACGTGAGAAGGCCGACACGCATTTCGCGGACGTGACCGACTACATCAAGGAACGCTCCCCGAACTGGCAACGTCTCCAAAAAGAACGGCCACGCCTGCTGACGAAGATCACCTGCGACATCGTCCGCAGAATCATGCAGGCCGACCCGTACGACATTCCCGGCGGCATCACGCAGATGAACCAGACCACCGGCAGCTTCAGCGAACAATACAGTTTCGGAGCGCCCACCGGCGATCTCTGGCTGCGCGACGACGAGAAACGCATCCTTGGCATCAACGCTCAGCGCGCGTTCAGCGTCGACATGGCAACGGGGGAGACGTCCTAGTGGAAACCATCGAAGTGTGGCGCGGCCAGTCCACCACCGACACGGACGGCAACCCCATCCAGGGCAAACCCGTCCGCGTCGGCACGTTCCAGGCGATGGTCGCGCCAACCTCCACCACCGACCAGACCGAGGAGAACGCCAGCCCGCAGACCATCGAATACACGATCCACATCCGCGGTAGCCAACCGACCGGCATCCAAGCCACCGACCTGATCAAAGTCAGAGGCATCCTCCTGCCCGTCAAAGGAAAACCGCAAGTGTGGAACAACCTCCACGGACGCCACATCGGCGACGTCATCACCGTGGGCGAACGGGAAGGATAAGCATGGCCAAACGATGCAGATTCGTATTCAACCGCAAGGCGTTTAGCCAACAGGTCCTCAAAAACGAGACATTGCGCTCGCGCATGAGGGACGCGGCCGAAGCCGCCGTAGAGGATGACCGTTGCATGGTCCGCGACCATGACGGCAAGAACCGCAGCGGCGTGGCGATCATCTGCCCGGCACCGGTGGAGAAGGCGCACGGCACGCTAGAGGACACGCTCGGAAGGATGCGCGTATGAGCATCCCGGTCACTCCCCGGCGCACGGAACCCCTGCTCCTGCCCAAACTGAGGACACTGTTCCCGGACGTGACGTTCGACACCATCGAACGAAGCGACCTCGAACCTCCCTTCACCGAAGCCACGCTGGCCGACTCCATGCAAGGCATGAGCACCCCAATCTCGCAGTACGTGCGGCTGCGGCTGAGCGTGCGATGCATGAGAGAGGACCATACGGGCGACTGGGACAAGGCCGCACGCCTGTGGGCCGACATCGCGAGGGAGATCATCGGGCTCGGAAACGTCGCGCCGCTCATCGACGCGTCACTCGAATCCGGGCCGGTACGCATGACTGACGAGGACAAGAGGCTGGTGTGCGCGTACGGAGTGCTCCTGCTCGAGGTCACCGTCAACTGAAACACAACCAAAGACAACGTGCCGCCACACGCGAAGAACGGAAAGGTGCAGACGAATGTCTGACAACAACGAAAAAACCACCGTCGCCGCGCAGGGCGCGACCGACTACGGGTACGTGTCCAGCGGCAACACCGCAGGCAACGTGCGCCTGATCAAGAACTACGCGCTGTTCCTGTTCCCCAAGGGCGACAGCACGTTCGTGGCTCCGACCGGAGTGGCCTGGACCCCGCCGGCAAGCAAGAAGCCGATCGGATACCCCCCCGGGTCGAGCGCTCCGCCAAAAAAGAAGCCGATCGGCTACTCCACGGAGGACGGCGCCGTACTGCATCCGGAACCGGGCGACAGCACCGACTACAAGGCGCACAACGGCGACATCGTCCTGTCCGACACGGACCCGGGCTACTGGACGCTCCAGCTCGCCGCGATGGAAGGCCGCAAGGACGTGGTATCCGCCTACTTCGACGTGGACGTGGAATCCGACGGCGGCATCAGCATCAAGGGCGCCGGCCTGAAGAAGGAATGGATCCTCGTCCTGGTCGCGCTCGACCAGCAGGACCGCCCCTTCCTCCTGTACGGCACCAACGCGAAGGTGAGCGACCGCGACGACGTGAGCCTGAAATCCAGCGAGATCATGAACTTCAGCATGACGTTCAAGATGCTCAAGGGCACCAACGGCGAACAGTTCCACGCATGGGGCCTCGTCACCGAAGACGCCAAGTAGCCCATTGATTCTTCCCGTGCGGCCGATGGCGGTCGGCCGCACGGGACCATTACCCATAACCGCCGATAACCATGAAACGGAGACGAAATGAGCGACAACACCTACCATGTCGTGGACGTGGACCTTACCGACGCGGAGGAGCTCAAGCCCGACGTGCACCTCGAGGTCGCCGGAGCGAAACTCGACCTGCCGAACCTCAACAACGCGGAACTGCCCATCGAACTCGTCCAGGCCATCCTCCTGGTCAAAAGCAAGCCCGCATTGTCCGACGAGGAAACCACGGCCTGCGTGAGCACGTTCCTCGCCTACTTCCAGACGATGCAGCCGAACTTCTGGAACGTGCTGCGCAAGACCAAACGTCCGATGGCCTACCTCACCGCGACCATCAAGGCGTGGGCCGAGGAATCCGGACTGGACCCAAAAGCGTTTACCTCGCCCACCTCTGGAACAACCACCGCGCGGCGCTAGCCTACGACTGGATCCGAGCGTACGGGCAGATCTACAGGCCCGTACGCTTCCGGGAATGGGTTGAAGGCCAACGTCCACGAGTCGATTGGGGACTCGCCTGGGCGTTGACCCGCGAAATCCTCAAAGACCATACGAGCCACTCGTGGATGGCGTTGCAGAACGCCGTCTACGCGCCCGACGGAGCCGAACAGGCGGTCTGGACGCTGTCCGGACAACGCAAACGCCCATGGTTCGACCACGAGCACGACCCGCTCCGCCCGCCAACCCCGACGCACAACCTCACCCGCCGTCAACGCGAGGACAGGGAACGGCTCAAAGCCTACTTCCACATCAACGACGACCTCTGACTCCGACCGCCATCGGAATTCCAACCTACGAATAAGGAAACACGATGGCAGCACAGGACATAGGCGTCGCATACGTCCACGTCGAACCATCCGGCAAAGGATTCGGCAAAAGCATCGAAGGCGACATCGGCGACGCCGTCAACAAAGCCTCCAAGAAAAGCTCCAGCACCCTCATCTCGAAGATCGGCGGAGCATTCGGCAAAATCGGCAAGGTCGGCACAGGCGCGATCGCCACCCTCGCCGGCGGCATCACCGCATTGGCCGCCAAAGGCGGCTTCACGCGCGCCCTCAACATCGAGAACGCGCAAGCCAAACTCAAAGGCCTCGGCCACGACAGCGCGAGCGTCACCGAGATCATGAACGACGCGCTCGCATCCGTCAAGGGCACCGCGTTCGGATTGGGTGACGCCGCGACCGTCGCGGCCAGCCTGTCCGCCTCCGGCATCAAGGAAGGCGACCAGCTCACCAAGGTCCTCAAGACCGTGGCCGACACCGCGCAGATCAGCGGCAGAAGCCTCACTGACATCGGCATGATCTTCGGTTCCGTCGCCGCCCGAGGCAAACTCCAGGGCGACGACATGCTCCAGCTCATGTCGAGCGGCATCCCGGTCCTCCAGATGCTCGGCAAGCATCTGAACAAGACCAGCGCCGAAGTGTCCGACATGGTCTCGGACGGCAAGATCGACTTCCAAACCTTCGCCGACGCCATGCAGGAAGGATTGGGCGGCGCCGCCCAGAGCGCCGGAACGACGTTCACCGGCGCGCTGGCGAACGTGAAGGCCGCGTTGAGCCGACTCGGCGAGACCGCAGCCACGCCCGTCCTCAACGGACTGCGCGGCCTGTTCAACCAAGCCATCCCACTCATCGATACATTCACCGCAGCCGTCACACCAACCCTGCAAAAAGTCGGAGCGGCACTCCAACAAGGTCTCGAGAACGCGATACCCGCCACACAGGCGAAACTCAAAAACCTTGGCGACACGATCTCCAACATCCCCGGCTTCCAGATGCTCGCCTCGGCGACGGCCAGCCTCAAAAGCCAACTCACTGGCCTCTGGAACGCAATCACATCACTCATAGGCGGACTCAACAATGGCGGC
>OGPA01002478.1_pt1 | contig 13095 bp, 11 predicted proteins | sample 1552841 | NCBI WGS metagenome assembly OGPA01 (sample SAMEA2579916, study PRJEB22360) | human gut metagenome | reverse complement strand
GGGTTGGAGTCGGCGTCGCCCCCCTTCACCGCATCCCGGAACATCCTGTGGAGCGTCACGGATATGTCGCGCACGTAGGTTCCGGACAAGGGCCTGCCTGAAGGGCTCTCGCCGTTTCTGAGGGCCTTGTACATCGCATCCAGGTGCGCCCAGGCCGAATTTCCTCGATCCGGGCCTTAGAGAGGTGCATATTGGCGCACACGATGTGGCACCTGTTCTTCTGCAACGTGTCGTAGGCGACCTTCGCCGCCCGCTCGGCCAGCCACGCCTCCGCGTAGCCGGGGAAGAGCATCCCCCTCTCGCGCCTAACCTCGCCGCGCTCGATGGCGGCCACGAACTCGTCCTTGGCGTCCTGCGCCTCGGAGTACGTCCCGTGGAACACCCTCGTCTTGACATAGCCCTCGTCGCCCTCGAACTCGCCATCGATCTCCGCGCGAAGCTGCCACTTGCGGCACTTGCCGCGCGACTTGCCGCGCTCCATCTTGTACACGGAGCCTTTGCCGCGAACCTTTACCTTGGCCATGGTACAATTCACCTTGCCTTCCTATTCGTAGGATGGTATTTCTTCTGCGAGCCCCGCCAGTCCGCCAAGATCAAAGCGGGGCTCCTTCTCTTAATACTGCTCGCCCACTGCCGGAACAGTGCCGGAGCACTGCCGTTGCACTGTCGAGACAGTGTTTTGTTGCGAAAAGGTTCACTATCCTTCAACCGCAACATCTTGTGTTTCATCCTTCATTTATGGAAGGTTTTCTGCAAAATTCGAAATCAACGTTCAATATCTTGTGCCTTTACTTTTGCAGCGCTGCAAACTTATAATCGAGATAGCTCATCTACCGACTCGTAAGTGTAGAAGGAGTATCTGGTTGCGTCCCTCTCGGGGCGCTTCCTGCTTCTCTGGACACTTTGTCAAATTCCTTCCTCAGTTTCTCAAGCCTGTGTTCCTGATCGACGTAAAACGCTGTTATCAGGAGGCAGTATTTCTCCCTCCTCTCTAGCACGACGAGATACTGCTCGTCCTCAAGGAGCATCTTCACCCGGCTGTGCCCCTTGTAAGGAGTCGACCATACGAGCATTCCTTCGCACTCCGTGCATTCGGGGCGATTGCAGCCGCAATTCTCGATGAACGCTCGCGCCCATCTAATGCGCTCGCACCGGTTCATGTCGGGTTGCCTCTCCCCGTCCTTTCCGTAGTCGCAGCACGTTATGTGCCAGAACGCCTCTTCGCGACCGTGCTCCATTGGATGTCTTCGCGTGTTGACGGGAAGTCCCTCGAAGGTGGGTTTCGTCAGCAGGAAGTCGCGCTCGAATATCTCGTACAGATGATCCTCGTAAGCCTCCCATTGCGCAAGGTCATCGCATGGGAGAAGATCAGGCAGCCAGCACCAGTCCTCAACCACGGTCTACCTCCAATCATGCTCCCACACCAGCAGGTTCAGCTTGTCCTCGCTCGACAGCGTGGTGTTCGTGAGATTTATCTGCGAGCGAGTGATGGTCCTGTTCACCAATTCGACCTTCGTCGAGTTCATCTGAGGGGTGATATAGGGGTTGTTGTGGCGGTAGCAGATGGCTCCTGTCAGGATATCAACGAGTTGCATGATCTGCACCTCGTCGGAACGGATTGGCTGGACGCGCCTCACTATCTCATGGCTGAAGTCGTGGGCGTTCGCGGCGCACACATCCTCGAGCCGACGGGCGTTCTCGCTCGAATGAGTGTCCTTGATGTCTATGTAGACGTAGTACCTCGCATCTCGGCGGAATATCGCCTTCAGAAGCACGAAGTACATCTTGTAATACCACTCATCGTGAGTCTGACCGTAGCGCGCGTGATCGAGCTTCTTCTTGTCCGGTATGACCACGCCACGGAAATGAAGATCGTCGTCGTCGAAGAAGTAGTCGAGAAAATCGACGTACAGAGATCGGTTTCCCGGGGCGGCCTTCGTCCACTTCACCTCGGCCTCTGGCTTTATGCGATGCTTCTTCTTGATCTCGATCAATCTTTGGTTGATCTCCCGCGTTTTCTGTTTCGGGCACCATATGGCCCCAAGTGCCATGGCATTGGATGAGCTGTGCTCCAAATGACAGCTCTCGTCGCAGTAGACGTTGAATTCAGATCCTGAGAAAATCCTGTTAAAATTTTGCGCTGAAATGTAGTTCGAACTGTGCTCCATTACTGGGTCCTCCTACTCCATCTCCCTCGGGGCCTGATACCAGGTGATCACGCCCGGGATCTCTAGGCTGTGCTCGCTGTCCCGCCTTATGATGATGTCCTCGTGGTCGGGGTTGTGGCTCTCCGGCGAGAGGATCATGGTGTTGGCCGTCATGCGCAGCCGGCGCACGATGTAGTCGCAGCCGTCCACCGACGCCATCACGATCGAGTTGTCGCGCGGCTGCTTCTTCCGCGACACTACCAGGTCGCTGCCGACGGAGAGCACCTTGTCCATGCAATCGCCTTCGCTGGACACCACGAAGCAGTCGGGATCCTCGTCCACGAGAAACTGCGGGATGCTCACCATGGTGGCCTCGTCGCACACGTCCGGCTGGGCGAGAACCCCCGCGTGCACCTTCCCCAGGCGCGGCGCTAGGCCCATGGCCATGCCTACGGCGGGACGGGCGTTAGATATTCCTGGAAAGTCTCCATGCTCTTTTGCCGCTAGGCCGTAATTCTCGGAGAGAATATCGTCCTCGCTCAGATTGAAGTAATCGCATATGTTGCGCACGGCATCTTTGCGGGGGGTGGAGCCCTTGCGCCAGCCAGTAACCGCTCCGGGTGTCACGTCTGCTATTCGTGCCAGATGGTCTTGATTAATGTCGTATTTGACCAGTAATGCATCAATGTTTTCAGGGATACCCATATCGCCTCCTTCAATGAAACTCAATTTCTATGAGCATTTTACTACCAATTAAAAAAATCTCAATTATTTTTTTAGTTTTACTAAAGTTTGTGATAAATTGTGCTGACGAAAGGAAGCAAAAGATGCGACCTTATAGTTTAACGCTCGCAACAGTCCGTGACGCTTCGGGTATGAAGCTCGAAAAATCAAAGATACCTCAGGCGTGAAGGCTATTGCCACGTATGTTTCTTGTGAGGGCAAGCTGAGAGTTTTCTAGTTGTTGGAGATTGAAGCATCTACAATGCCATCGCTGAGCACGCGCGCATGCTGCTACGCGATACCGTGCATGAATTTAACCAATATGATTTAGAAAGATATAGCTCCGCTGGAAGGTGAATAAATGGGTCTGCAGGAAGTCAAAGATGGCAAGACCTTGCGCGAGGTGGTTGAGGTGGTATCGAAGGGATCAATATGCGGCCGACCGCAAATCCAGTTAAGTCGTTAGGTTGCAGGAACGTAATGTTTTAAAGCTGCGGTGGACGTACTGCGCACCGATTGCTGACCGCATGGTCAGACCTTGTATCGAGTGCTGTGAGTCTATAGGTGGGTTATCCTGGTTTTTGTCTTTGTCTCAGGTAGCTGGAAGGCAACGCTCCTGTAATGACTAGCAATGAATGGCATTCCTGATCAGAGATTAAGGTTGCCATATGAACCAACCGGAGAAAGCGAAGGCGACGTGGCAATTCACTGAGGCATGCAACAACTTATGACTACTTTCATAGAAATACAGCAGGAGTTTGGGAGATGCTGTCGGGCTAACGATGGCATGTCCTGTATATTTACTCGAACTTTAAATGATGGCACAAGAAAGATGATTGCTAATCGGCTCAACCAATATGCGGCACAGCTTGATTGGAATAGAGTTATCGGTCTCGTCGACGTATCAAAGAGGCACGATGCGACTGCGGGCATTCTAGTGTGCGACACAAAAGCTTATTTCTACGGCGGTCGCAATAAACCTCAGAAGGTCTGGTACGACGAGGTTAGTAGAATCGCGATATTGAGAACTGAGGAAGGATTCGACTACGGGGTAAAATTTGAGCTCGATAGCAACGCCGATTATTTGTGGAAATGCGACGTCGTAGACTGCGAGGCCATCACAAAGCTCATCAAAAGTATCAAGAGGATCAACCGTGCCGCGGCAGAGGAATACAGCCGAGTCAATCTGGAGTACGAGAACGAAGCTGCTGGAATAGAAGTAGGCGGCCTGACCGTCGGGAGCAGGGGCGTCGTCAATAAGGTGTACGACGAAGAGAGGTTCCATGCTCGGCAAGGCCACGGATTCGCCGCGGAAAGAGCAAACAATCTAGAGGACCGCCTGCATGGCAAGAAAGCTACCATCGAGGGCGATAACAACGTCAAGAACGGCCCTGATAGGGCGATCCACCAGCCGGACGGGGCAAAGGTTCTAATCCAATCGAAGTACTGCGCGACCGGAAGAACGAGCATAAACGGCTGCTTCGAGAACGGCGGCAGCGGCGAGTTCCGCTACTTCGACAGCAACGGAAAGCCCATGGTCATCGAGGTGGCCTCCGACACCATCGAAGATGCGCGCAAGGCGATGGCCGGCAAAATCGAAAACGGGCAGGTCAAAGGAGTCACGGATCCTGAGAAGGCCAAGGAGATAGTGCAGCCGGGACACTTCACCTACCAGCAAGCGAAGAACATCGCCAAAGCCGGGAACCTGGACTCCATCATCTATGACGCGAAGTCCGGAGCCGTCATCTCCCTCTCGGCCTTCGGGGTAAGCGCCTCCATAACCTTGGCCATTAGCATATGGAATGGCGAGGAGCCGACCGTTGCATTGAAGAACGCTGCATTCAGCGGAATCAAGATAGGCGGTACGACGCTGGTCACGACCGTCCTGGCAAGCCAGATCGCTAAGTCCAGCATCAGCGGCGCGATGACCCCCAGCTTTCAGGCGTTGGCGAAGACCCTGAGCCCCAAGGCCTACGCAGCGCTGGCGAACGCCTTCAGGAGCGGAACCACGCTTACGGGAGGGGCTGCGATCAACAGCGCCGCCAAATTGCTGAAGGGCAACGCTATCACGGCTGTGGTGACCACCGCGGTGCTGACGTCGTTCGACGTCAAGGACATAGTGCTCGGCAGGATCTCCGGGGCGCAGCTGGCGGTCAACTTCGCCAAGACGACCACAACGGTTGTCGGGGGCACGGCGGGATGGCTCGGCGGATCGACCGTGGGCACGATGGTGCTTCCCGGCGTCGGCACGGTCGTGGGCGGTCTTGTGGGTTCTCTGGTTGCTGGCGGTGGGCTTGGCGTGCTAATCGACAAGGCTACCGGCAAGTTCTTCGACTCAGATACCGACAAGATGATCAGGTTGATACAGGCAGCCTTCCGGGACGTAAGCGAGGAGTACCTCCTGAGCCAAGACGAGGCCGAGAAGATATCGGACAAGCTTGTGGCTAAGATTAACGAGAAGGCATTGAAGAAGATGCATTCAAGCAAGGACAGGTACTGGCATGCGAGAGGTATCATCGAGCCACTTGCGAACGAGCAGGTAAAAATACGCCCGCGCATCGCGGCGCCCAGCGAGGATTTAATGGAGGAAAGCATCGATTCCGTGGTCATGGACATCGCTTTGGAGTTGGGAGGTAGTGGTTTAGATGAGTGACGAGAAAGAAGTAGCACAAAAGCTCGAGGAGGCCTTGAGGCGCTACGGGGCTGACTACGGGTTCGTCGTTACCGACAAGTCCGTGAGGAAGCTGATTGACGGCAGTGCTTATGCAACCGTTGAGGTGAAGGACTGTACGCCGAAGAAGCTTGCCGAGGCATTCATGGAAGTCGGCAAGGTCATTGAACAGTCGGATGATGGGATGGAATGCGTGGCAGTAGTTGGTGCTGGTGTGGCCAACATGAACATCGCGTTGGTTGTGACAAAAATGGGCAAAGACAAGGTCGAGTTTGCGGCTACTGCAAATGAAGGACTAATTAAGCAAAATACTGCAAAACACGCGATTGATCGAGTCGAGAAACGCCTTTTATTGGTTAGTCCTCGCGAAGTGCGAGTTGCAGCTATTTCTAATTGGTGAGCATCTGCTACGTTTGAGTTTGAGTTTCGAGCAATATGAGCTGAAGTTTTCGCAGATGGCATGTTATGCCGCTCTGATTTTGTAACGCCGCCCTTACGTGGAAAAGTTGTGGAAGCGAAATAACCTCACCTGGGGTATCATTGTTCTCAATGTTCCCCTACCGAGGAGTTGGTCTTTCCATGAGCACAGAATCAATGACCACGACAGGGGCCGCCGTGCCCCAGGCCGCAGCGGACGGGGTGACCAACCCCAAGGGCATCGGCTTGTTTCGAATGGTCACCACGGTCATCACGCTCATCGTCGGCGCGGGCGTGTTCTCGCTGTCGGGCGATGCGGCGGCCGGCGGCGCGAGCGGCTGGGCGATACTGACCGCCTGGGGCATTTCCGCCATCGGCGTGTTCTGCCTCGTTATGACGTTCTTCGCGCTTTCCCGGGTTAAGCCCGACCTCAAGGGCGGCATCTACACCTACGCCGCCACGGGATTCGGCGACTTCCTCGGCTTCAACAGTGCCTGGGGCTACTGGATCTCGGCCCTTCTGTGCACGGTCAGCTTCTCGGCGCTTCTGTTCGGCGCGCTGTCGTACTTCTTCCCGATCTTCGGTAACGGCACGAACCTCTACGCCGTCATCGGAGCCTCCTGCATCATCTGGTTCTACGCCTTCCTTGTGAGCCGCGGCATCAGCGAGGTGACCCTCATCAACGCGGTCATCACCATCTCGAAGTTCGTGCCCCTGCTCATCGGCATCATCGCCATCATCTTCATCGGCGCCTTCAAGCCCGACATCTTCATCGCGAACCTCACCACTGGAGCCGACCCGTCGCTGGCCTTCGTCGACCAGGTACAGACGGCCATGATGGTGACCATCTGGGTGTTCATCGGCATCGAGGGTGCGGTGGCCATCTCCGGCCGCGCCAAGAAGGCGAAGGACGTGGGCAAGGCCACCATCATCGCGTTCATCTGCGTGCTGACGCTGTACCTGACGGTGTCCATCCTCTCCATGGGCGTCATGCCGCTCTCCGAGCTGGCCAACCTCGAGAATCCGGCTCTGGCCTACGTGATGCAGGCCGCCGTGGGCGATTGGGGCGCCGTGCTGATCAACTTTGCCGTGTCGCTCTCGCTCATCGGCGCCATGCTCGGCTATACGGTGCTCGCCAGCGAGTCACCCTTCGAGGCCGCCGAGGAGGGCGTGTTCATTAGGGCTTTCGCCAAGACCAACGACAAGGGCGCGCCAGTGGTCACCCTCGTCGTGACGAACATCATCATCGAGCTGTTCCTCATCACCTGGCTGTTCACCGATTCCACCTACCAGTTCTTCTACACGCTGTCCGCCGGTATGATCCTTCTGCCGTACCTGCTTTCGGCCGCCTACTTCGCGAAGGTGGCCTTCAAAGAGCCCGACGCGTTCAAGGGGCGTCTTAACGGCCCCATCCTGATGTGGCGCATCCTGGGCTGCGTGGGCGTCGTCTACAGCCTGTTTCTGTCCTGGGCCGCGGGCGTGCTCGGCGTCATCCTCATGTGCCTGCTGTACGTGCCCGGCATCCTCATGTACATCTGGGGCAAGAGGGAACGCGGCGAGAAGTACTTCCAGAGCACGCTGGACAAGGTGGTGCTTGTCATCATCGTCGCGGCGGCCTGTTTGTCCATTTTCCTGTTGGTGACGACGCCCGGCCTCGTGTAGCGGCGCTTCAACTGAGACGAGAAAGCGGCCCTGGAGCAATTCCGGGGCCGCTTTTTGCGTGGAAGGAATGGGTGGGAATTCACGGGCGAAAGGCGAGGAGGGGCAACGAATCTTTGGCCGTCAGGGCTGGTCCCCGTCGTGCGCGGCCCTAGTCGAGGTCGAGCGGCGTGGCGCTCTCCTCGCCGTAGAGGGCCAGGCACTCCTCGCTCACGACGAAGCGGGCCGCCTCGGGCAGCATGCGCACGGTCAACGGGGTCATGGTGCCGGTGACCTCGCCGTCGTACTGCACCGCCAGCGGCGGATCGGCGACGACGGTGCACTCCCGACAGCGGAACACCTCCATGGCGTCGGGGCGGCTCGGGAACTCGCCGGCACGGTCGAGCATGCAGCTCAAGATCGCGGGGATAAGCCCCACGGCGTCGTGGGTGTTCATGACCACGATGTCGAACATGCCGTCGCGCGGCAGGTTCTCGTGGACGAGCGAGATGTCGAACTGCAGCTTTGAGAAGTTGATGGCGAGCACCCCCACGCCCTGGGTCTCGACGGTCTTCCCGTCGATGGTGAGCGTGATGCGGGAGAACTGCGGCGCGAAGTTGGCGAAGGCCGCCGTGAAGTAGGCCATGGGGCCCAGAAGGCGCTTGGAGGGCTCCGCGCCCTCCATGATGGCGGCGTCGTAGCCGGCTCCCGCGATCATGGAGAATCCGAAGCGCTCGCCATTGGAGAGCTCGATCTCCCCGATGTCGAAATCCATGAGGCGCTGCTCGCGCATGAGATGGGCGAGCGCGTGGGGCTCGGCCGGCGAGGCGAGGTTCATGGCGAGCAGATTCGCGGTGCCAGCGGGGAAGGGGAGCAGCGGGATGCCCGTCTCGGCCAAAAGGTAGGCCACCGAGGCCACCGTGCCGTCGCCGCCGGCGGCTACCACGGCGTCGAAATTCTCGGCGTCGCGCAGAAAATCGGCGAGGTCGGTGTTACCGTCGGTGCAGCGCACGCAAATCTCGTCGCCGTCGGACGCAAAGGCGCGCATGAAGTCGTAAATGGCCCCGTCGCGGAAGCCGGAGGCCAGGTTGTTCACGATGAGGAGTTTCACATAAATCCTTTCCCTTGCTATTATAGGATGGTACTACAACCTCATCTCTTACAGACAAGGACCGTCGTGGAATACATTGCAAGCCAAGAAAACCTGGAGGCCTTCGTGCGCAGAGCGGCCTCGTCGTCGGTCTTGGCCATTGATACGGAGTTTCTGCGCGAGAAGACCTACTATGCGAACCTCTGCCTCATTCAGCTGGCTACGGATGCGGAAGTGGCCGTCGTGGATCCCTTCGCCATCGAGGACATGAAGGTGCTCGCCCCGCTGCTTACCGACTCTTCCATCGTGAAGCTCTTCCACGCCGGAGGCCAGGATTTGGAGATCCTCTATCGCGAGCTGGGCGTTTTGCCTGCGCCCCTGTTCGATACCCAGGTGGCGGCCACTCTTTTGGGCCACACCCAGCAGATCGGCTACGGGCCTTTGGTGCACAGCCTGTGCGGCGTGAACTTGAAGAAGAGCGACTCGTTCACCGACTGGTCGCGCCGGCCCCTTTCCACCTCCCAGCTGGAATACGCTGCCGACGACGTGATCTATCTGCCGAAGATGTACCGCATCATGGTGGAGAAGTTGGAGGCGAAGGGGCGTCTGCACTGGCTCGACAACGACTTCGCCGCCATGAGCGACCCGGCTCATTACGAGAGCGACCCCTTCGAGCGCTACAAGCGGCTCAAGCGCGTGGGCCAGCTTACGCGCCGGCAGCTCTCGGCGGCGCGGGAGGTGGCGTGCTGGCGCGAGGTGACGGCTCAGGAGCGCGATATGCCGCGCAAGTGGGTGCTCACCGACGAGCAGATCGTGGCCGCATGCAAGGCCGTCGGCCTGCACCACTACATCATGTCGCTGCCGAACGGCTACGACACCGTGCTCGACGACAAGGCGTCGCTTTCCCAGGGCCAGCGTCAGCTGCTGACGATCGCGCGAGCGATGGTGGAGGACGCGCCGATCCTGATCCTCGACGAGGCCACCTCCTCGGTCGATACACGCACCGAGGAGCTGATCCAGAAGGCGATGGACGCGCTGACCGTGGGCCGCACGAGCTTCGTGATCGCGCACCGCCTGTCCACCATCCGCGACGCCGACATGATCCTGGTGATGAACGGCGGCGACATCGTGGAACGCGGCACGCACGAGGAACTGCTCGCCAAGGGCGGCTTCTACGCCGACATCTACAACAGCCAGTTCACGCTGGCCGAGTGAGGTTGGTGTGCTGACTCGCTAAAAAATCCGGAGGGACCACCCCTCCGGATTTTTGCGTTTTGGCTTCGGCATTTTTATTGTGTTGCGCTGACGGGACGGCGGATTTACCATTGAGGTGACTGACGTCAATCGATTGACGTATTTGAAAATCACAAAGAAAGTGGGCAGTCATGAAAAGCATCGAAATCGGCAAATCGGCAGTGGTCGCATCGCAGGCGGCGCTCGGCGTGATGCGCATGGACGCGCTGGATGCGGACGCGGCGGCGGAAGTCGTGCGTACGGCCGCCGAGCATGGAGTCAACTTCTTCGACACGGCGGACATCTACGGATTCAACGTCAACCGCGACCATGCCAGCTCGCGTGTGCTCGGCCGCGCGTGGAAGGACGCCGGGCTCAAGCGCGAGGACATCTTCCTGCAGACGAAGTTCGGTATCAACATCGACTTCAGCGACCCGAACAACGTGCACGCCACCCGCTACGACTTCTCCGCGAAGCACCTCATCACGCGACTCGACGAGGAACTGGAAGCGCTCGGCACTGACTACGTGGACTTCGCGCTCCTGCACAGGCCTGACACCCTGATGGAGGCCGAAGAAATCGTCGAAGCGTTCACCACCCTGCACAAGGCGGGCAAAGTGCGCCACTTCGGCGTGAGCAACGTGAGCCCGTGGCAGGCGGAACTGCTGCAGTCCTGGCTCGGCGACGACCCGGCCATGAGGCTTGAAGCCAACCAGCTGCAGTTCGGCCTGATGCACGCGCAGATGGTCAGCGACGAGCTGATGACCAACTCCGGCGCCGAAGGCATGGTCGTGGCCAACCATTCGGACGGCCTGCTGTCCTACTCGCGACTGCGCCACATGACCATCCAGGCGTGGAGCCCGTTCCAGTCCGGCACGGAATACGGCCCGTTCGTAGGCAACGAGCACTTCCCGGAACTGAACAAGGCACTGGACGAAAAGGGCGCCAAGTACGGCGTGAGCGCCAACGCCATCGCCACCGCATGGGTGCTCAGGCATCCGGCGAAGATCCAGATCGTGCTCGGCTCGATGAACCCCACCCGGCTGGGCGAAATGCTCGACGGCGCGGACATCGACCTCGACAAGCAGGATTGGTGGGACCTGTACGTGGCCGCCGGCAACCTCATTCCGTGAGTTTTGCTTGCGATTGGCCGGTTTGCGGTCTGCGATTGGCGGGCCGCCAACCGGCCAACCTGGCAATCAGTGACCGGTCGGCAATCAGAAGAAACGGCCGGGGAAACCGGCGCTGATGGTGGCGTGACGGTCGGCGTCCAACGTGGCGCAATCGAAAACAAAAACGCTGCGCAGTTCATTCGGGTCCGCAACGAACAGCGCCGTAGCCAACCCGTCCGCCACCGCAGTCGGATAGTCGCCAAATGACGCGGATTGCACTGCAACCCAGGCGGCTTCCGTTTGTTGCACGGGCAGGCCGTCGATGGCGTTGAGCAGGTGGTGAATCGCCAGATGCGTCTGTTCGTTCACCGCCACCTCCCAATGGCGACGGCTGGGCGCGCTCGCACAGAACGCGCCATCGCCGATCAGTGCGACGCCGACCGCGCAGGACGGATCATCCGGATCCTCAAGCGCCACACGGATCGGCTTGTTCGTGCGCGCCAGCAGATCGCCGCCCGCATCAATCACAAATTCCGGGGCAGCGCTTTCGCGTTTGCTGTCTGAGGTGGAAGATTGGCATGTCGGGTTGGTCGTTTCGGCTGACTTGACATGCGATGTGCGCGAAAGTTCTGAATCGGTGAGCAATCCGCCCAGCGAATCCACCAGATAACCCTTGCCGCACGCGCCGAAATCCACATGAACCGGACTGCGTGTAACCAATGTCGTACCACTCGAACGAACCACATCACGACCCCATACGGCCCGTCCGTGCAGCGCGCCCAGGCGCTCGCCGGCGTCGGCTTCAACGGTGAAACTCAGCGAGGGATCGTAACCGAGACGAATCAGGTCCTCGCCCACGCACGGGTCGATCGCACCGCGCGTGGCGGCGTGCAGCGCGTCGTACAAATCGAATAGCGGGCCGGCCCAATCGGGAAAATCGAAATGCCCGCCATGCTCCGCATTGCCGATGTGCGCAACCAGCGAATCAGCGCGAAACCGCGAAAGCGCATGCTCGTATTCATCGATGAACCGTTCCATCTCGCCGCGCAATTCCGCAGTGATCGGGCGAGGCGTCGAAATCAGCAACCCCGTGCCGAGCGCCTTGGGAAACGCGATGGTATACGGCATGCGCTGTGCGAGCGGTGCAATGGAGTCCATACCACGATGCTAGCGCGTGCCCGGCTTGGCGTAGTTCGTGCTTGGGGCTAGCGGGCGCGCGGGGTTTTGCGTGCGGTCGAGGCGCGGGCGTCACCGAGGATGGTATCCGCATTGTCAATGCCATTGATTGGCTGTTGGGCGATTGAAACGGTTGAGCCAATTGAGACGCGTATCTCGCTTATAGATGGCGGATTCCGGGGTTCGCCCGGTGCTATCTCGCTTATAGATGGCGGGTCTCGGCGGAGAAACGAACCTAGGGGGCATCTTTTCACCCCTCTAACCCTTGTATTTTGCAAAGGGGCCGCCATCTATAAGTGAGATACCAACTGTCACCCTGCCAAATCCGCCACTCATAAGCGAGATGTTTTTTCGTGGGTGTGGCATGAGGCATCGCCTTATTTTGATACCCCCGTAGCTTTGTATGGTTACGATTATGCTAATCGTGATTATGCAAGTCGCGATTATACAAACTGACGCTTTGGCATGGAGTTCGCTTCACGTTTTCGGGCGGACGGGGGTGTTGCGGAACGGCGGTGAGCGTCACAATGTGAGACGACACGCGGAAAACGGGAAAAATAAAAACGGCGGAATTCCAACGTTTTTTCATGCGCGATACAACAAGACCAATTAAAAATCAAGACTGTTATTCAAAAAACTTTCGTTCTATCTTGGCTTCCGATGCGCGCTTCGTACGTCGGGTACGTCGGGGAAATCGCGCCGAAAAGATTTGCGGAAGGAAGGTTCGACCCATGTCATCTCGCGTCGCGCAGCGCCACGCAGCCGGTTCCTACGATTCGTGCGATTCGCGCGTCTCGGCTTCCGGCCGTCTCATCACGCTCGTCGCCGCGCTGATGATCGCGCTCGCCACGCTGTTCGCCGGCACCGCGATGCCGCGGCAGGCGTCCG
>OGPA01002475.1_pt1 | contig 13125 bp, 17 predicted proteins | sample 1552841 | NCBI WGS metagenome assembly OGPA01 (sample SAMEA2579916, study PRJEB22360) | human gut metagenome | reverse complement strand
CCGCCGGAGCCTTGGGTTAGGGCTTGCCCTATGCAAATCCATTATCAACGCACACGGCGGAGAAATTTCGGTTGCAGACAATCAGCCATCCGGTACTATTTTCCGCTTTACACTACCTGCCGAGGAGGTCACGCTTCATGCATAAACCATTGATTTTAGTTGTGGAAGATGATACATCTATAAGAAATTTAATGACAACAACCTTAAAGGCTCATGATTACCGTTATCTCACCGCCTCCAACGGCGAGACAGCAATTTTAGAAGCTTCTTCCCATAACCCAGACATTGTTCTTCTTGACTTAGGCCTGCCGGATATGGACGGTGTGGAAATTATTGAGAAAATTCGTACATGGTCGAATATGCCAATTATCGTCATCAGCGCAAGAAGCGAGGATACCGATAAAATTGATGCTCTGGACGCAGGGGCGGACGATTATCTTACAAAGCCGTTTTCTGTAGAAGAATTATTGGCTCGTCTTCGTGTAACCCAAAGACGGCTCATCATGATGCAGAAGGAATCTCCTGCGGAGGCTGCTGTTTTTACCAATGCTGCACTCCGTATTGACTATGCCGCCGGATGTGTCTATCTGAATGGAGAAGAACTGCACCTAACCCCCATTGAATACAAGCTGCTTTGCTTACTTTCCAAAAATGTCGGCAAAGTTTTAACCCACACTTTTATTACACAGAGTATTTGGGGCAGCAGTTGGGATAACGATATTGCCTCTCTGCGTGTCTTTATGGCGACGCTTCGTAAAAAGATTGAGAAAGAACCAAATTCACCGCAATATATTCAAACGCACATCGGTGTCGGCTATCGTATGATGAAGGTGGAATAAATCCATTTTATGCTGCTTTCATTACATCCGTATATCCGCGGAATCGCACTGTTTAAGCGAATGTTGGAATGTATTCAGCAGACGTTTGTTTATGTTTGAATATTTGAAAAGGGTTTCACAGCAGACAGCTTACAAAATAATCGACAAACCGGAAGCAATCAGCAGCACATAGGTCAGCTTCATAAAATAGGCTTCATTAATTTTATTGTGCAGCCAGTTGCCGATATACACCGATAATATCAGCGGTATGATACACAAGCCAATCAAAATGATATTTTGGGTATTCCAAAGAGCCAGGTCAAAATTCAAAACAAAAAAGGTAGGATCCAGCACTGCCCACGTGGCTGCAACGGTAGCGCGAAATTCGGATTTATCCTGCAGCATCAGTGTGGCATACAGCCCCAGCAGCGCCCCGCCGGACACAAACATGCCGTGTATAATGCCGGCCGCCACCAGCACCAACAAACACACCCACTGAGGCAAAGAGGTCGTCTGGGGCAAAAAGAGCCGTTTCAGAGCGGTCAGCACGATGATGACACCATAAACCGGCAGCAAAAAACTCATGGGAATGATGCGGTACAGCCCCGTTCCCACCAACATACCTGCCAGCATGATCAGCAGAATTTTTTTCAGTTCCTTTTTGTTGGCATATTTCCATTGCTGCACCGCAATAAACACGCAGGATAAAATCGCTGTCACATTTAAAATAAAACGGGCATCCTCCACACCCAGCAGCAAAATAGATGCAGGCATAGCCAGCATAGTGCCCGCAAATCCGGTTACAGTCATAATGGTATTGGATAAAAAGAAAATCAGTAAAAATAAGGCCTGCTCTAACATAACTATCATCCTCCTTCTTTCTGCGGGCAGTATATTTTTAGTTTTTCCGCAGCGTTCTGCGAATGCGGCTTAACGAGGTAGGTGTAATGCCCAGATAAGAAGCCAGCTGGCTTTGCCGGACACGCTGCTCCAATCCCGGATACCGCAGCTGAAATTCCAGATATCGTTCTGTAGCAGAGCCCAGCAGAAAACCGCTTTCCCTGCGCAGCTTATAGCGCAGATTACTTTTTAACGCTTCAATATACGCATCTTTCATAAAAACCCAATCCTGCAGCAAATCCAAATCCCCAATCTGAAAGGCCAATCCGTCGCAATCTTCCAACGTTTCGATGCACAAATCTGATTTTTGTGATAAAATCTGCACTTCGGTAAAACAAAAATCCCCTTCTAAAATGAAGAACCGTGTTACATCATTGCCGTCTTTATCCAGATAATAGCTGCGGCACAGCCCTTTGCAAATATAATAAATTTCCTGCGGCAGCTCTTCCACGGAAAGCAGCGTGGTATCTTTGGCATAGTGACGTTCTTGCGCCATGTTCTCCAATTGTTCCTTTAGCTCGGCCGGCATGGCATAGCCTGCAAACCGCTCCAGCGTCTGCTGCAGCATGGTCAGTTTTTCAGTCATCATCAGTATCACCTCTTGTTTACATTGTACAAAAAATTTCCCGCAGCTGCATTATCAAATGTTGAAATGGCGCATTTTATTATATCGAAAAACAAAGTACTTCCCATCAAGTTGCTTCAACTTTTGGAGTCTACTTGATAAGAAGTACAGAAAAATAATTATTTTCTTTTTATGATAATTCAAAATTCCGGTCGGCTTTCAACACCGCCTGCAACATGATGGTTGCTCCAGTTGTACAATGCTCCAACTCAGAAAATTCTTCCTCACAATGAGATAAACCGCCACGCGACTGTACAAAAATCATGGTGGTAGGCAACATATACGCCACAAACTGTGCATCATGTCCCGCGCCAGAATGAATGCGCTGATAGCCAATGCCCAGTTCCCGCGCAGTCTCTTCCACATAAGACACCAAACGAGAATCCCAGAAAATAGTATCACGATTCCACTGTTTCTTTACTTCACAGGCACATCCTGCCCAACTCATTGTTTCACAGGATTTCACAATCTCGCAAACCTGCTGAATTACTGCCGCATCAGTATGCCGCACATCAAAAGTAAAATCAAAATAATCCGGCACACAAGAATGTACACGTGGATGACAGTTCAACTCGCCAGTAGTATACACCAAATCATCCACACCCAGGGCATCGATTTTTTCATGCAGATAAACTAGCGCTTGTGATGCAGCTAAAAATGCGTCCTTCCGCTTTTTCATAGGAAATGTACCGGCATGCACTGTCTGCCCATAGAAACACAAGCGGAAATTGTGCATTCCCATCACGCAATCCACCACACCGATTTCTTTTCCCCCATCTTCCAGAATAGGGCCCTGCTCAATATGCGTTTCAAACATACACAAAGCATTTTCTCTACTCAGCCGCACAGCTTTGTCACCTTTGTAGCCGGACTGCTCCAACGCCTGACCGAATGTCTGGCTGGCATCTAAAATGCTTGGCGCATTCATCATATCTTCGTACTCAAAATTATGTCTGATATTGTCCGGCATATAATCATTGCAGACAATGGCCGAACACATCATGCAGGGCGGATACAGCGATCCTTCCTCATTGGTCCAAATCATAGCGGTCAGTGGATGCTCATGAGGAATTTGCTGCTCTACCACTGTTTCCAGCACTTCCATGGCAGAGATAACACCCAAAACGCCGTCATAATTACCGCCATTTTTTACAGAGTCTATATGAGAACCCATCACAATTCGTTTTGCATCTTTTTTGCTGCCTTCCAATGTAGCATACATATCACCCAAATCGTCAATCTCAATTACAGCGCCGATGGCTTCCATACGCCGCCGAAATTCTTCCCGCGCCTGGGCTGCTTCCGGTGATAATGTATAGCGCGTAATACCACCCTTTGGCGTTCTCCCATACTGGCTGAATGTTATAATTTTATCCTGCATGCGTTCTTTACTGCACTGATACATGATGAACTCCTCCTTATACTGGCCTTTTAATTATATAGCATTGTAGTTCATAACCTCACTATACTTTTATTATAAACAGTTTGACTCTATTTGAGAAATCGGTAATAATGATAGAAAGGCATAGGCAATACCTATCACTCAGGAATAGGAGGAATCAGTATATGCGCTTAGAACAGCTGGAATATTTGCGGGAAATCGAAAAACATAAAAATATGACACGCGCAGCTGAAGCAATTCATGTAAGCCAACCTAGTTTAAGCGAAGCCATCAAACGTTTAGAAGAAGAATTGGAATTGCCATTATTAGAACGCTACTATAACGGCGTAGTTTTAACCGAGGCAGGACAACAAGTAGTACAAACAGCTAATACTATTTTTCAACAACTTGAACTGTTGCAAAGTAATTTAAATACTCTGCGTACAACCCAACTAACAAAATCAGAAGAAATTTTATTAGAAGTTGCTCCTTTCTTGGGCAATACCTATTTGTTTCAATTTTTGCAAGCCTGTAAACAACAACCTCAATGGATAATCAAAACAGAAATTCACGATACATTGGAAATTATTGAGCGAGCAGCACATAAAAAAACACCGTTCGGTATCATTCTGATTGAACAGGACACATTGCAAAAAATCAAACAAAAATACCCGGATTTACAGTTTCATTTTCTAAAAAAAGGACATTTAAAAGCTGTACTAAAAAAAACACATCCATTAAATACTTTTAAAAAAATTCCATTACAACAACTGGCACAATATCCATTGTTATTTCCCAAAAACGGATGCATTCCCGCACAGCAAATTTTGAATCAATATTACAAAATAGATTTTGTGGAGAGTGCTGTTTATACAATGACAACACAATTTTTAAAAGTCGAAAATGGAATTTCTCTTACATCCTCTGTCATTTTAGACTATTTTCAAAATGCTCCTTTTGATGATGCTGAACTGAGTACCCAGGAAATTGAAATTTTCATTTCAACCGATGCTTATTTAGTAACAACACAAACTGCGGAAGTGCAGCCATCGCTGACTCATTTTATTCAATTTGCAGAAAAATATTTCTTTAACCCAACCAGTTAACAACCCAATGATAAAACCTCCCAATCCAAACTATTTCAGTCCAAATTGGGAGGTTTCGTTTATCTTATTTTTCCTGTTTGGCAGCGGCCAGTTCGTCAGAAATATCTAAAAATTTATTCATCAGCGGCAAGCAAGTGGCCACAAACACACCGCTGGCCAGAATGCCTGTCTGCACTTTCTTTTTGCGCGGTACGGTAACGCCCAGCACAATACCCAGTGCGCACAGGCAGATTTTCAGCAGACCAAAGTCCATCACCGTTGCCCGTTGGGCATATACTTTTGCACTTTTCCAAAAATGAAACATCGTCCTCGCTCCTTTTCCCTAATATGTGAGCATTTCGTCCAGGCGCAGCAATAATTGTTCATACTTAGGCCGCAATTGCTCGGCAGAACGACCAGACGTGTAATACCGCACCTTTCCGCTCTGTTCTTCTAATAACCCCTGTTCTTCCAGCACATGATACAAATTATTGACTGTTCCGGCGCTGCCGTCAATCATGGCAATATCTTCCGGCAAAATCTTATGAAAGCTGTTTTTAAAATAATTAAAGTGGGTGCAGCCTAAAACCACAGTGCAGTACCGATTCAGATCAAAGGGGGCCAGCACTTGTCTCAGATAGGCTTCGGCCTGTCCATCATCAAACATATCCGACTCTGCAAATTCTACCAATTTGGGCAGCGGCAGCAGATCCACCTGATGATGCTGATCCACCTGATGCAGCAAATTCTGCAGCTTTTCCTCCCGAATGGTCACCGGTGTGGCCGTCACCAAAATCCGCTTGGTACAGCTGGTGTCATTGACCGCCGGCTTTACCGCCGGTTCCATACCAAAAATGGGAAAGCTGTATCGCGCCCGCAGCGCCTGAATAGCCACGCTGGTGGCGGTGTTGCAGGCCACCACCAATGCTTTTACATCCTGCTGCGCAATAAAGTCCACCGCCTCCTGCACATAACGCCGAATCTCATCCTTTGTCTTTCTTCCATACGGAACATGATCGGTATCTGCATAATACAGAAAATTTTCCTGCGGCATTTTCCGTCTGGCTTGATGCAGCACCGTCAAACCTCCAATGCCAGAATCAAAAAACGCAATCTGCACCGTTGCTTCCTCTCCTCAAACGATCCATCTGTTTGATTGATCGTGTTCAAAAATTATACTTCACAAAATGACATGTCATCATCTTCAAATGCATCTGCCTGGGCAATCTGTTCCTCCCAGGAACGATGCCGCGCCACAAATACGGCCCGATGGTCTTGTTCCCCTACCGGCTGACGGGACAATTCCCCATACACAGCAATCACTTCAAAGCCATATAAATCCAGCCACATCCGCAGCAAATCCAGTTCATAAACTTTCTCCCTGTGGGACTCGGTAACGCGCTGATACAGGCCATTCTCCTGCTTTAAAAAGAAGGTGATATCCATCTGGCAAATCTGTTCTTCTTGATCAAAATGATTTTCCCACATATACTCCACCTGGGGATGATGCAGTGTAAAAATATTGTCGCCCAGATACTCCCGCAGCTTATAAGGCGTCTGTATATCAAAAATCAGTATCCCGTTATCGGCCATCATAAACTCCAGGCTTTGCAGCAAATGCTGCAGCTGTTCCGCATCGGTAATATAATTCACCGCATCAAAGGTAGCAATAACGCCATCGAACACCGGCGGCTCTCCCCCATCATCTTCCAGCAGCAGTTCTGTCATATCCTGCTGTTCCCACCGAATGGGCAAATTGAGCGTCTGATTTTTACGCCGCGCCTGCGCCAGCATATCTGCCGATAGATCAACAGCGGTTATGCGGTATCCCTTCTGCGCCAGCAGCATGGTGATGCTGCCTGTCCCACAGCCTAAATCCAACAAGCGTTTACCGGGACAATGCTGTTCTTCCAGCAGGCTGTGTATATAATCGGCCCACTGCTGATAATCAATCTCTTCCATCAGCAAGTCATATACAGCCGCCAATGCTTGGTAAGACATACTATTCCCCAATCATAGGCGCAATGTCCACTTCCGGACTGTCGCCCCACAATTTTTCCAGATTGTAATAGGCCCGTTCTTCCGGTTTAAAAATCTGTACAATAACCATTCCATAGTCCAGCAGAATCCAACCGCCGCCCTGATATCCTTCCCGACGCAAAATCCGTTCATCCAGTGTTTTTTCAACTTTTTCCTCTACAAAATCGGACAGCGCTTTGGTGTGCGGTGTGCTGGTTCCGTTGCAAATAACAAAATAATCGGCAATGCCCGTTTGTCCGTGAATATCCAATACTTTGATATCCATTGCTTTTTTTTCATCTAATGCTTTCACAATCTCTGTTACTAACTGTAATCCTTCCATGAAAATCCTCCATTTTTTCTGTTATTAATCCGATAAAAGCAATCGCTGAAAAACTGCTTTTATCAATATTTAATTTCCATGCTGGTCTTCTATTTTTTCTTCCAGCAAACGATTTCTGGCGGCCACCGACAAGGGATGCAGAAACCCATTTTTTTGAATCAAAAAGCTGATGGTATGATCCAATCCCGCCAAAACTCCCAAATCTAAATCACGATGGGCAATGGTGCGCAAAGCTTCCACACCGGGAAACTTCCGCTCCGGTTCAATATAATCGGCAATATAAATAATGCGCGCCAGCTGATCCATATCGGGATGCCCCGTTGTATGCCAGCGTATGGCGTTCAAAACGGCTTCATCCTCTACAATGCCCTGCTCCTGCAGCATCCAGGCGCCTACCGCGCCGTGCAGCAAATTGGGCTGCAATAATTCCACCGAATCCTGCACCAGATTATGCTCCACCGCCAGCTCCAGCAGTTCGCTGTTGGGCACTTCTCTGGCATAATCATGCAATAATCCGGCCAGATAAGCCTGCGCAATGTTGCCGTTAAACATACCGGCCAACTTGGCCGCCGTATTGGCTAACCCCACCCCACGGGGATAACCGTTTTTCCCGGGTATCAGCTGTAAAACCTGCCGCCACATTGCCCCGCCGTATTGGCTACCCCTACCGAATGGGTATACCGTTTTACCGACAGCCGTGTTTTCAGCAGCTCTTTATAGCCTTCCACCTTTATTTCCATACTATGTTTCACCTCATCGATAATTTTTTCCGGCACCAATTGGCTGATGTCATGCTGCAGCGCAATCTGCTTCCGCACCTCTGTAGATGAAATATTTAAAGCATCAATTTCCAGGCAAAGTATACCGTCTTTATGCTGTTTTGCCTCTTTCTGCAATCGCTCCGGTATGCTGCTGCCATACCCGGGACGGGTGGTAGCCACAAAATGGCACAAATCCAAAATTTCTTCCCAATGGTGCCAGTGATCCAAATAGGTCAGCGAATCTGCACCGGTCAAAAAATAAAACTCGCAATCAGGCTCTGCCTTATGCAGCGCCTTTAACGTGTGAACCGTATACGACTTTCCTTCCCGCTCTTGCTCTATGTCCAAAATGCGATAGGTGTTGTTTCCTTCCAATGCCTGCTCAAGCCACTTTCGCCGTTTTGCATAAGGACTGATCTTCCAATCCTTATGGGGCGGATGAGCAGCGGGAATAAACCAGATTTCCTCCAGATTTAACTTTTGCTGACACTGCTCAGCCAGGCGCAGATGGCCAAAATGCACCGGATCAAACGTACCGCCTAATAACCCTATTTTTCTCATTTACGAATCTGTCCGTTTCCATTGACAATATATTTATAGCTGGTCAGCTCTTTTAGCCCCATAGGACCGCGAGCATGCAGCTTTTGCGTGCTGATGCCGATCTCGGCGCCAAAGCCAAACTGGAACCCATCGCTGAATCGGCTGGACGCATTGACATACACAACAGCAGCATCCACCATCTGCTGGAACTGACGGGCATGGTCATAACGATTGGTCACAATTACTTCCGAATGTCTGGTGCCGTAACGGCGAATGTGCAAAATGGCTTCCTCAATGCTGTCCACTACCTTTACAGAAAGAACCAAACCATGGAACTCTGTGGCATAATCTTCTTCGGTAGCAGCCTTGCTTTGGGAAACATACTGCATGGTTTCCGGACAGCCGCGCAATTCCACACCGGCCTGCAGCAATTTTTCCGCCGCCGCAGGCAGCAGCTGAGCAGCTACCGACCGATGCACCAGCAGCGATTCGGTAGCATTGCACACACCGGGACGCTGGACCTTCCCATTTAAAATAATTTCTACCGCCATATCCAAATCGGCAGTTTCATCCACATAAATATGGCAATTGCCCACACCGGTTTCAATCACCGGTACAGTCGCATTTTTTACCACATTTTGAATCAGCCCTGCACCGCCGCGGGGAATCAGCACATCCAAATATTGATTCAGGCGCATCATTTCATTAACGATTTCCCGACTGGTATCTGCAACCAACTGAATTGCCCCTTTGGGAATACCTGCTGCTTCGGCAGCCTGGCTCAGCACCGCTGCAATTTTCAAATTAGAACAAATAGCATCTCCGCTGCCGCGCAATAAAACCGCATTGCCCGATTTCAGGCACAACGCCGCCGCATCAGCTGTCACATTGGGACGCGCTTCATAAATCATGCCAATAACACCCAACGGCACAGCAATCTTACCAATCTGCAGATTATCTTTATTCAGCCACATTTCTTCTACATGGCCTACCGGATCGGGCAGATCTGCCACAGCCCGCAGTCCGTCAGCCATATCCTTTACGCGGCTTTCAGTCAGCAAAAGTCTGTCCAAAAATGACTGCGGCTGGCCTTTTTCTCTGGCACGCTGCATATCCTCTTCATTGGCAGCCAAAATCTCCTGCATCGCTTGTTCCAGCCCATCAGCCATAGCCAACAAGCCTTTATTCTTCTGTTCGGTTGTCATAATTGCCAACTGATAACTGGCTTCCTTGGCCAGATATCCTTTTTCCTGCAGTTCATTCATGCATGTCGCCTCCTATAACACAAGAGACAAATTATCCCTGTGTATGACTTCGTCATAATCTTTATAACCCAAAATGGAACAAATATCCTTACACTTTTGTCCTTTGATCCGATTTAACTCTATCCAGCTGTAATTGGTAATACCTCTGGCAAATTCCCTGCCCTGCAAATCTACAATCTGCACCACAGCGCCCGCCGAAAAATCACCTTCCACAGCAGTAACCCCGCTGGGCAGCAGACTCTTGCCTTTATGAAGCAGCGCCTCCTTGGCCCCGTCATCAATGATGATCCTTCCACCCACATGAGAACCAAAGGCGATCCAGCTTTTCCGCAAATGAGGCTTCATTTCTACCGGCAAAAACAACGTGCCCACATCTTCTCCGCTGGTCAATCTGCGGAGAATGTTATCCTCTGCGCCATGACCGATCATCAGCGGAATACCGGCATTTACCGCAATGCGGGCGGCTGTGATTTTTGTAATCATACCGCCGGAGCCGAACTTACTGCCTACATTGCCCGCCAGTCCTTCAATTTCTTCATTAATGGTCTCCACAACAGAAATTCGTTTGGCATTTTTATTTTTACGCGGATCTCCATCATAAAAACCATCAATATCCGTTAACAGCAAAATCAAGTCTGCATCAATCAAAGTGCCTACCAATGCTGCCAGAGTGTCATTATCACCAAATTTGATTTCTTCAAACGCCACTGTATCATTTTCATTGACAATGGGAATCACGCCGAATTTTAATAAAGTCAGCAGCGTATTTCGGCCATTCAGAAAGCGCTGCCGATGTTCCAGATCCGCCTTTGTCAAAAGCAGCTGCGCCGTTGCCTGCCCATATTCGGAAAACATTTTTTCATAGATGTGCAGCAAAATACCCTGTCCTACCGCTGCCACAGCCTGTTTTTCCGGAATTGTTTTGGGCCGCTGCTCCAGATTGAGTTTGCCCATACCGGCGCCAATAGCGCCGGAGCTGACAAGCACCACATCTTTTCCCTGATTGCGCAAATCAGATAACTGCCGCACCAACCGTTCAATTTGTTCCAGATTCAACTTTCCGTTTTTATGAGTCAGCGTACTGGTGCCTACTTTTACCACAATTTTTTGCGCATGTTCTACTAACGCCTTATATGCTTCACGCCCCATCACTGTCACACATCCTATTTTTTTGGTAATTCAATAACCGGCTTTTTGGGATGACGGCGATACAGCACCACATTGCGGCCAATCACCTGCACCAGCTCAGCGCCGCTTTGCTCTGCCAATGCCTGCGCCACCTCGTCCACTTCATCCAGACAATTTTTCAATACTTTAATTTTTACCAGCTCTCTGGCATCCAGCGCCTCATTCAGGCTGTGCAGAACACTTTCTGTTACACTGCCCTTACCAACCTGTACAATAGGCTCCATGGTATTGGCCAAACTTCTTAAAAACCGTTTTTCTTTTCCATTTAACATCTTATGAATTCCCCTTATCTTTATTCACATTCTTTTTATATTGTGCGGCCAGACTTTGCAAACGAGCCTGTCTGGATTGCTGCTGATCCTTCACAAACGTTTTTTCCCCCGCAGATTCCACCCATTTTCCGGCAGGACCCTTACGAGGTGCTGCATAAACATTTTTACCCATATGTGACTTCATCCTCCCGCTAAAATTTCTAATATTTTATTATAGCATATGAACTTACAGATGTCAGTTTTCTCAAAAAAATCTTTTCAAAAAAAATTTATTTCCAACTTTTCTCTGCTGCCGCCCATCTAATATATTATAATAATGAACAAACTACCAACCGAGGTGAATTTCGTGCAGCAGCTTTATCAACAACTAACCGCCTTCCTTTTAGCGGATCAACAACATTTCTACCGCGTAGCCTACAGCTATTGTCACAACCCGGAAAACGCCATGGACATTGTGCAGAGCGCCGCCTGCAAAGCGTTAGAAAAATATCATACACTCAGAGAGCCCCTATACTTAAAAACATGGTTCTATCGAATTTTAATCAATGAAAGCCTTGACTTTCTGCGCCGCAACAAAAAAGAAGTGATCGCCGAAGACTTTTTGGAAGAAGACCACCATGATCCCTTATCCAGTCAGGCTGATTACCTCGATTTATATCAGGCAATCCTGCAATTGCCGCCCAATATCAAAACCATCATTCTGCTGCATTACTTTGAGGACATGACCCTCCGCCAAATCGCAGAAGTGACACAGATTAACGAGAACACAGTAAAATCCCGTCTTTACAGCGGATTAAAAAAATTATCCCTTATCTTAAAGGAGGACACGCCATGAAAATCGACCAAACTCGTTTACAGCAAGCTCGGCAGCAATATGGACAAATCCCCGTACCGCCCCAATTAAATGCAAAATTGGAGCAGGTCATTGCACAACATCCCTATCAGAAACCTGCTGCGCCCAAAAGACCATTCTATCGTTCCATTTCCACCATTGCCGCAGCCTGTCTGGTTGCCTTTTTGACAATCCTAAATGTGAATCCTTCCATCGCACAGGCAGTAGAGCATATTCCGCTGCTGGGCACCATCACCCGCGTTTGCACCGTACAAACCTGGTTCAGTCAAACAGACAACAACACCATCTCTGTCAACCAGCCGGCAGTGAACGGCAGCAGCGCACTGTCCCAATCCATCAACGCCCAGATTGAGCAATTTGTAGCACAGCATACAGCAGAAGCGCAGCAGCGGCTGGACGACTACAAAGAAGCCTTTCTGGCTACCGGCGGCACCATGGAAGAATGGCAGAAACATAATCTGCAGGTCAACATCGATTACAACATCACCTGCCAGAACGACCAGTACCTGTCCTTTGTCATTACCTCCATGGATAACTGGAGCAACGCTTACACCGACCATTATTATTATAACATTGATCTGCAAACCAATCATCAGATTACCTTGCAGGATATCCTGGGCGATGACTACATTGCCATTGCCAACGCCAGCATCCAACAACAAATGCAAGAACGGACAGCAGCAGATGACACCCTTTCCTACTTTACCGCTGACCAAGGCGGATTTTCCACCATCGATGCCGCAACCGCATTTTATATCAATCAGGCAGGCAATCCGGTTATTGTCTTTGAACCATATACCATTGCGCCGGGCTTTATGGGACAGCAGGAATTTGAAATTACCTCCAAATAGCACAAAACAGGACTATAAAACAAGCCCCAAAAAAGAAAAAGGACTTTTCCCTCAAATGAATGAGAGAGAAGTCCTCTTTTTGCGCCATAATTTATCTGCCAGCCAAAGGGCAATCTCTTTGCAGAAAGTCCACCTCTGGATGGAGATTTCTGCAGGCTGTCCCAATCGCGGCAGACGCAGTCTGACTAAGATGGACAGGCAAGGAAATGTCCAGAGCAGCGCGT
>OGPA01002467.1_pt1 | contig 13169 bp, 10 predicted proteins | sample 1552841 | NCBI WGS metagenome assembly OGPA01 (sample SAMEA2579916, study PRJEB22360) | human gut metagenome | reverse complement strand
AAAATTCGGAGAAGCCGTCTATCCGATTTTCGTGCATCTGCCGCTTTTTCTGTTGCTGGTGTTTTATTACCGTTTCCGCTGGCTGCCTTCCATAATCTCTATTATGACCGCCTATCTGTGCTGCCAGTTCAGCAACTGGGCAGGTATTTTTGCCTTATCCCTGAGCGGATTGGAATGGGTTTATTATCTGGTAAGGATTATCGTGACTGTTGCCGTTTTCGCTTTCTTAAGCCGGTATCTGTGCCAGACTACCGCACTGCTTTTTGCAAAATCTGACCGGGAGCTGTATATCCTCGGGGCAATGCCATTTGTCTATTATGTGTTTGATTACTCTACCACAAAGTTCTCCATGCTTCTTTACTCCGGAAATAAGGTGGTCGTGGAATTTCTCGCATTTGCCATGTGTATTTCCTATGTCATTTTCCTGTTCGTCTATTTTCAGGAATATGAGTTGAAAAACAGCGCTGAACAATATGGTCAGCTTACCAATATGCAGTTGAACTCCCTGCACTCGGAGATCGAGCAGGTCCGCAGCAGCGAACACCGCATGAAGATCCTGCGGCACGACATGCGCCATCATCTTGCCGCCATCCAGACTTTTATCTCCCAGCAGGAACCGGAGCGTGCGCTTGATTATATTCAGGAGATCAATAAGCAGTATGACGACACTGTCATCCACTCTTTCTGCAGAAATGAGCTGCTGAATTCGGTTCTTTCCATTTACCAGACACGGTTTGCGGAAAATCAGATCGTTTTTGACGTACAGATCCAGACTTCGCAGACACTCTGCTGCTCTGAGATGACTTTCTGTGCGATCCTTTCCAATCTTCTGGAAAATGCCATGCATGCGGTCACGAAGCTCCCTGAGGAAAAACGTATCGTGCATCTGAGCATTTTTGAAAAGGGAAACCACCTTCTGATCCTGCAGAAGAATCCGGCTTCAGAGACACCTGTTTTTTCAAACGGCATCCCGGTTACAACGGCAAAGAATCACGGTATCGGTGTCCAAAGCGTCATTTATTATGTTGAGAAGGAACATGGACAGTACCAGTTTTACATGGAAGGTGAGGACTTTGTAGTCCGCATTATTCTTTAAGCGAGGAAATTTATTATGGTAAAGATTGCGATTTGTGATGATGAAACTGAATTTTTGGATCTGCTTTCAGACAGTCTTGATTCCTGGTGCCGGGCGCATCAGCTGACACTGCAGCTCTACCGGTTCACAAACGGTGACGAACTGATCTCCGCACACAGGGCTTATGGCATGGATCTGATCCTGCTTGATATGATCATGCCCCTTTTGAGCGGCATGGATACCGCACGCGAACTGCGCCAGCATGACCCGCACGTTCCGATCATTTTTCTGACTTCCTCACCGGAATTTGCGCTGGAATCTTATGAAGTCCGCACTTTCTGGTATCTGTTGAAACCTCTTGACGAAGTGCGTTTCCATGCGGTCCTCGACAGCTGGTACGAAGTCCACCAGGCTTCCATGGCTCATTTCGCAGCAAGAACAGATTCCGGCTACCAGGCGATTTATTTTCAGGATGTCGAATATCTGGAAGCGCAGAATAAGAATGTGTTAGTCACATTGAAAGACGGCTCGGTGATCTCCATAAAAGAACCCTTTCACCAGTGTGAAACAATTTTCACAGTGGAAAAAGGGTTTTATAAATGCCACCGCAGCTATATTGCAGCGTTAAGCTGCGTGGAAAAGTTCGGTAAAACCTCTCTCTTCACAAAATCCGGCGCACAGATTCCGATTTCAAGAGACAATTACGCTAATTTTAAGGATGTTTATTTTTCCTATATGTTTCCGCAGGAATGATCCGGCTATTGGATCCCAAAGGACGCCAGTTTCATGTCCTCGTTGAACGCCAGTGTGTAATGCACCTCGATGTTTTCATATTCTGCGGTCACGTAAACGGCTGCGATATGCGCACCTCTCTGTATGATCTCCGCATCCTGCATTGTTTCAATGGAAACAAAATCTCCCCAGTCTTCCGAGATCCGTGCCTTCCCCTCGTCCATGCGCTCTTTGTTCATGATCTCCTGCATGTCCGGGACAACAAGGCTTTGCAGGCCGTCAAAATCCTCTGCATTTAAAAGCCCTATGATTTTTTCCGCCTGTGCCTTCACTTCCTCTTCGCTGAACACTTCACTCTCTGCCAGCGCTTTGTTCTGCGGCTGCATCCAGTAAGTTGCAACGGATGCTGCCACAAGGATCACTGCGACAATGATGATGTTGCGGATGCGCTTTTTCTTCTGCTCCGGTGTCAGCGCTTTTTTTGTTTTTATCTTACTCATTTTTCTCTCTGCACTTTCTTTTTTCTGCATATTAGTCCCTGATCGCATCCAACGCATTCGAAATATCTGCGATCAGATCTTCCTTATCCTCTAAACCGAGACTGATGCGGATCAGCTCTGCCGGAACACCTGCCTCTTTCAGCTGTTCATCTGTCATCTGTCTGTGTGTGGAGGTCGCCGGATTCAGACAGCAGGTTCTTGCATCTGCCACATGTGTCTCGATCGCTCCAAGCTTTAAGTTCTGCATAAAAGCAGACGCAGCCTCCCTGCCGCCCTTTAATCCGAATGAAACGACACCGCATCCGCCGTGTGGCAGGGATTTTCTGGCACGTTCATAGTATTTGCTGGAAGGCAGACCCGGATAGTTTACATAGGCTACCTTTGGATGTTTTTCCAGAAATTCTGCAACTGCCTGTCCGTTTTCCACATGCTTAGGCATACGCACGTGCAGCGACTCCAGTCCAAGGTTTAACAGGAATGCATTCTGTGGCGACTGGATGCATCCGAGATCACGCATAAGCTGTGTTGTACATTTTGTGATGAATGCGCCCTCATTGCCAAATTTTTCTGCATAGGTCACGCCATGGTAGCTCTCATCCGGTGTACAAAGTCCCGGATATTTGTCTGCATGTGCCATCCAGTCGAATTTTCCGCTGTCAACGATCGCACCGCCCACTGCCGCACCATGTCCATCCATGTATTTGGTGGTGGAGTGTGTCACAATATCCGCACCCCACTCAAATGGCCTGCAGTTGACCGGAGTTGGAAATGTATTGTCTATGATAAGAGGTACGCCGTGCGCATGTGCTGTTTTTGCAAAGAGCTCAATATCTAATACTGTCAATGCTGGATTGGCGATCGTCTCGCCAAACATCAGCTTTGTGTTCGGACGGAATGCAGCGTTCAACTCCTCCTCCGATGCGTCAGGAGACACGAAGGTTGCCGTGATCCCCATTTTGGCAAGCGTAACTGCAATGAGGTTGAAAGTTCCGCCGTAGATCGAGGATGATGCCACGATATGGTCTCCACTCTCACATATGTTGAATATGGCAAAAAAGTTCGCTGCCTGTCCGCTTGAGGTCAGCATTGCGGCTGTGCCGCCTTCCATTGCTGCGATCTTGGCTGCGACATGATCATTGGTCGGATTCTGCAGCCGTGTATAGAAATATCCGGATGCCTCAAGATCAAACAGTTTTCCCATGTCCTCGCTGGTGCTGTATTTGAAAGTGGTAGACTGGATGATCGGGATCTGCCGCGGCTGTCCATTCCCCGGGGTATATCCTGCCTGTACACATTTTGTGCCTATTTTATAATCGTTCATTTCATTTTCCATGCCTTTCCGCAATCTGCCCTTCGTATCCGGCAGTCACATTATTGTCAAACTGATCTGCGCCATGATCTCTGCTGCAGATCATCAGTATTATTACTGTAGCATTATAAGCGCCGTTTTTCAAGAATTGTTTTTCCTGTCTGCCCGGAAGTAAAACACTTGCAGAAGTATGTTATTTTCGATAGTATATAAGTATCAGATGTACGGATACAGGTTGAGTCAGAACAGGTAATTGTCTGATCGATCCGGAAGATAAAAGGAGGCATCCTCATGACCGAACAGGAGATCAAGGATATTTTACAACAACAGAACCACTTTTTTTCCAGTGGCAAAACGATTCCGGCGGAATTCCGCCTGAAACAGTTAGAAAGTTTGAAGGAGGCTATGATCCGCCATGAAGCCGACCTCGCTGCGGCATTGAAGGAGGATCTTGGAAAGAGCCGTGTGGAGAGCTATATGTGTGAGATCGGGCTGACGCTGTCCGAGCTTACCTGGATGCAGAAGCATCTCCGCAGCCTTATGCGCAGCAAACGTGTTTCCACCCCGGTCGCCCAGTTCGCGGCAAAGAGCTTCCGCTCCCCTTCCCCTTACGGAACCGTGCTGATCATGAGTCCATGGAATTACCCAGTGTTACTGACACTCGATCCGCTGATCGATGCCATAGCAGCCGGGAATACTGCGGTCGTAAAACCAAGCGCCTACGCCCCTTGCACGTTCGATGTCATGAAAACCATGATCGAAGAATGTTTTCCGGCACATTATGTTGCAGTGGTCGATGGCGGCCGCGCAGAAAATCAGGCATTGTTACAGCAGCGTTTTGACATGATCTTTTTCACCGGCGGAAAGACTGTCGGACGGGAGGTACTCCGCCATGCGGCTGAATATTTAACCCCTGTCACATTAGAGCTTGGCGGAAAGAGCCCATGTATCGTTGACTCCACCGCTAAGATCCGGCTTGCCGCAAAGCGTATTGTCTTCGGCAAGTATTTAAACTGCGGACAGACCTGTGTTGCGCCGGATTATATTCTCTGTGACAAACGCATCCGTGATGAGCTTATCACTGCGATCTTAGCTGAGATTGAAAAGCAGTTTGGGAAAGAACCTCTGAAAAATCCGAATTACGGAAAGATCATCAACGAAAAGCATTTTGAACGCATTCTCGGGCTGATCAATGGGGAAAAGCTTGTATACGGAGGACAGTCAGAGCCTGAATCGCTCCGCATTGCGCCTACCGTTCTGAATAATATTACGTGGGACGACGCTGTGATGGGCGAAGAGATCTTCGGTCCACTGCTTCCGATCCTCACCTTCGACACATTAGACGAGGCGCTTGATACCGTGGAATCCCACCCTCATCCGCTTGCGCTTTATTTTTTCAGTGAGGACAAGGCTGCACAGAAGAAGGTCTTAGATACCTGCCGTTTTGGCGGCGGCTGTATCAATGACACGATCATTCATCTTGCAACGAGCGATATGCCATTCGGCGGTGTCGGTGAGAGCGGCATGGGCAGCTACCACGGCAGGGTTGGATTTGAAACCTTCAGCCATTACCGCAGTATTGTCGATAAGAAAACGTGGATGGATCTGCCGATCCGGTATCAGAAATATACCGGATTGAAAGAAAAGATGATGCGGATGTTTTTGAAATAAGGGGGATTATTCATAAAACTGTAATGCAAGTTCATTATAATGCAGTATGTCTTCCACTTCTGCAAGCCGTGTCCGGATTTTTTCTGACGCCGGCTGTTTTGCAAGATTCTCTTTGATGCCTGTGTATATGAGCTTTTCTTTTTCAAGAAAAGTTTTCAACACAGGATGGCGGTTTTGCAGGAGTAATCCACCATAAAGGTCTGAAAGTTTCAACTCTTCCGAAGCTTTCTGTGCATTTTCACCCTGATACTGCACTTTCATCATCGGATAGAATTTTCCATCTTCCAACACCATGTCCTCTGCGAGAATGGCATATCCTTCTTCCCGTAAAAATTCACGGACATTCTCTATCTCGGACTGTGGCTGCAGGATGAGTTCTTTCGCAGACTGGCAGACTTTTTCCCCGTTTTTTAAGATATGCATGACCAGTCCGCCTCCCATGCCGGCGATGAGGACAGCTTCCACCTCGCCGGGTTTTAAAGCTGCCACGCCGTCTGAGAGACGTGTCTGTATGTATGCCTGCAATCCATATAAAGCAATATGTTCTTTTGCCCGCTCTAACGGTCCTTCATTGATATCCATGGCAATTGCAGCTGGAATTTTCTTCTGCTGTAACAGATAGATTGGAATATATCCGTGATCTGTTCCAACATCTGCCAGTGTATATCCCTGTGTGACAAGAGCTGCGGCTGTCATTAAACGATTTGAAATCTTTACCATTTTACTCTAAGTAATCCTTTAATTTGCGGCTTCTGCTTGGATGACGAAGTTTGCGGAGCGCTTTTGCCTCGATCTGACGGATACGCTCACGTGTTACATTGAACTCTTTTCCAACTTCTTCCAGTGTTCTTGCGCGACCGTCCTCCAAACCAAAACGGAGTGTCAGAACTTTCTGCTCTCTCTCGGTCAATGTTCCAAGTACTTCCTCCAACTGCTCTTTTAAAAGTGTGAATGCAGCGGCGTCAGCCGGAACAGGTACGTTATCATCCTGAATAAAATCTCCAAGATGGCTGTCCTCCTCCTCACCGATCGGTGTCTCTAAGGAAACCGGCTCCTGGGAAATCTTTAAGATCTCACGCACACGCTCTACCGGCATGTTCATTTCTGCTGCGATCTCTTCCGGACTTGGCTCACGTCCTAACTCCTGAAGCAGCTGTCTGGAAACACGGATGAGCTTGTTGATCGTCTCAACCATATGGACAGGGATACGGATGGTTCTCGCCTGATCTGCGATTGCTCTTGTGATCGCCTGACGGATCCACCATGTTGCATAAGTAGAGAATTTATATCCCTTGCGGTAGTCGAATTTTTCCACGGCTTTGATCAGACCAAGGTTACCTTCCTGGATCAGATCAAGGAACAGCATTCCACGTCCCACATATCTTTTTGCAATGGAAACAACCAGACGTAAGTTTGCTTCTGCAAGACGTTTCTTTGCCTCATCCCCTGCATCAAGATCTTTCTGCAAATTCTTGATCTCTTCTTTGATCTCTGCAAGTTCTTCCTCTGTTGCATTCTCTTCTCTGCTCTTTAAGATTGCGATCTTTTCCTTCGCCACAGCACCGGCTTCCATATTTTTTGCCAGCTCGATCTCTTCCTCTGCACTTAAAAGAGGTACTTTACCGATCTCCTTCAAATACATACGGACCGGATCTTCAATGGACACGCCATCCGGCACGGAAAGGTCGATTTTTTCCACTTCGATCTCGTCTTCATCATCTACATCGAGTAAAATTTCATCATCAGAATCATCATCTGTGATCCGAAGTACATCGATATTGTTTGCTTCCAGAAAATCAAGAATTTTATCAAACTGCTCTGCCTCTAACTGCATGTCCGCAAAGAAGTCGCTGATCTCCTGGTATTCCAACATGTTCTTTTTCTTTTTGGCCAAGGCTAACAGATCTTTTAACTTCTGCTGAAACTTTTCTTTTGCAGCTTCATCCATCACTGCTGCTTCTTTTTTTGTTTCCTTTACCTCTTTTTCTGTCTTTTTTGCCATTTTGGTTCATCCTCTCAAGTTTTCTACTATTTTGTCCCTAATCAATGGAAATATGCAATTTCTCCAATTCTTCAAGGTCACGTTTATCTGTTACAAGCTGCATCAGACCAGCCATATCTGTCGGTGCCAAATGCTCGGACCGATACTTGATACTGTTTTGTTTGATGCGGATAATGGTCTCTTTCAATGCCTTCTCCCGGTCTTCTTTTGACTCGACCTCATGGATTCTTGCATTGAAAAGCGCCGCAATCTCTTTCTGTGCCTCCTCATCAGGAAACATGCTGACGATCTTCGCCGGGTTTGCTTCTCCGCTCTCCTCAAACTGCTGGAATAATACTTCAGCTACCTTATGATATATCTCCTCCGTAAAATCCTGCGGTGCGATGTATTTTTTTATCTTATGATATAATCCGGTATTCTCTATGAGCCATGTCAAAAGAAGTTTCTGGGATTGCTTCATCCCATCTTCTTTTTTGATTCCTCTGGCGGAGGCGTTTTTCTCATTGATACCGGTTTTTAACTGGGTTGGTTGTTTTCGGATGCCTTCCATCTGCATTCCGTATTTACCGACAAGCCGCTGTAAATCCTGCGTTGGCAGCATATATTTTTCCGCGACTGCCTGAACGTAAATATCACGCTCGATTTTTTCCGTGAAGGAGCAGAGTTTCTTTGCCACTTCATGATAAAAGGCTGACTTGCTCTCCGGATCTTTCATGTCGTACTGCTGCTCTAAAATGCGTATCTCAAACATAAAGCTGTTCTCTGCATGATCGATACGATCCTGATACGCCTCTGCTCCCAAAGCCTTGATAAATTCATCCGGATCTTTGTGCGGACGCATATTAATTACCTTTGTCGTAATCCCTACTTCCTTTAAAATTGGAATCGCCCGGAGTGCAGCTTTCACCCCTGCGCCGTCACTGTCATAGGTTAAATACACTTCTTTGGTGTACCTTTTTAACAGATTCGCATGTCCTGCCGTCAGCGCAGTTCCAAGTGATGCCACCGCATTGTCAAATCCTGCCTGATGCAGCGCGATCACATCCATATATCCTTCACACAATAAAAACTGTGGTTTCTTTGTGGTCCTTGCAAAATTAAGTCCATACAGATTCCGGCTCTTATCAAAAATCGGTGTTTCCGGTGAGTTTAAATACTTCGGCTCTCCATCGCCCATCACCCTGCCACCGAAACCGATGACTTTGTTGTGGACATCCATAATCGGAAACATGGCACGGTTCCAGAATTTGTCATAGCCGCCGCGTCTCTCATCGATTGTCACAAGCCCCGACTCTTTTAAGATCTCATCCTCATACCCTTTGGAACGGAGATACCGGTATAAGTCATCACTGTACTGATCCGAATATCCCAGACCAAACTTTTTCATGGTCTCCTCAGACAATTCTCTTTTCTGGAAATAAGCGAGTGCATGTTTTCCACGGTCATTCCGCAATAATGTATAAAAATATCTGGCTGCCTCTTTGTTGATCTCCAACAGCCGCTGTTTTTTATCTGCCTCTCTCTTCTGTGCGGCAGAATATTCCTGCTTTGGCAGGGCAACACCCGCCCGGTCCGCCAAGGCTTCCATTGCCTCCCCGAAGGTAAAGTTTTCATACTGCATCATAAACGTGAAAACATTCCCTCCGGCTCCACAGCCGAAGCAGTAGTACATTTGTTTATTCGGAGAAACAGAAAACGATCCTGTTTTCTCATTATGAAAAGGACACAGTCCAAAATAGGTGCTTCCCTTTTTCGTCAGATGCACATACTGTCCGATCACATCCACGATATCATTTCTGGAACGCACTTCTTCAATTATATCATCCGAAAAATATGGCATACTGCGTGTCCTCCTTTCGTTTTAATATCTATTAGCCAATTGCGAAACTCCTCATAGTCTTCTTTAAATTGTTCAAAATTAACAAAAACATTCAAGACACGCTTTCGCTATGTGTCGCTCGCAGCGGTACTAGCAATTTTCGTATTAGTATCCGTCTACCTGCCATGCCTGCGGCAGGAAGTATTCGCTGAATTTGGTGATGGCGTACTGGTCGGTCATACCCGCAATGTAATCGCAGATCACGCGCTCCGTCTTTTCCCCTTCATCAAGCATGGCGAGGTATTTTTCCGGCAGAAACTCAATGTGGTCTTTGTAGAATCCAAAGAGCTGCCGGATCATTGCCTTAGCCTTCACTTCCTCACCCTTGGCAATTGGATTTGTGTATACATGATCGAACATAAAATGGCGCAGCTCAAACATGGCTTCCTGAATATCTGCTGACATCCGGATGTCATCCTGGTTCATACTATTCATGATCACGTTATGTATCAATGTATTTAAACGCTGTTTTGTGGTAAAACCTAATGTTTTCCGGATCTCTAACGGAATATCATCCTCCGTCAGGATCTCTGCACGGATCGCATCATCCACATCATGATAAACATAGGCGATTTTATCTGATAAACGGACTACTTTTCCCTCCAGCGTATGTGGCATTGACTTAGACTGATGATTTAAAATACCGTCCCGCACTTCCCAAGTCAGATTTAAGCCCATGCCGTTTTTCTCAAGTTTTTCCACGATACGGACACTCTGCTCGTTGTGCCGGAATCCGTCTTCACAGATTTCGTTTAACACATACTCTCCGGCATGGCCAAACGGCGTATGCCCCATATCGTGTCCCAATGCGATTGCTTCCACCAAATCTTCATTCAGACGCAGTGCTTTTGCAATTGTTCTCGCATTCTGCGATACCTCTAAGGTATGGGAAAGTCTTGTCCTATAGTGATCTCCCTTCGGTGTCAGAAAAACCTGTGTCTTATTCTTCAACCGCCGGAATGCCTTACAATGCAGGATTCTGTCCCTGTCTCGCTGAAAAACAGGCCGGACATCGCACTGTTCTTCCTCGCGTTCCCTGCCTTTCGTGTTCACACTGAGCGTTGCATAAGGGCTTAATGTTTCCCGCTCCATTTTTTCAAGTTCTTCCCGTATTGTCATATGTATCACCTCTCTGATATCTGACAGTCTCTCCCGAAGCACCATATAAAAAATCGTTTCAATAGAATCTCCATATTTTTATTATTCGGCAGGATTTTTCAATTTCCTTTATTTTTTATAAAATTCATACAATTTTTTTATTTCAGATAATTCATGGCATCTAAAAGATTGCTCACACCGACCAGCTTGATACCTTTTACTTCTGTCATGGATTTTCTGCAGACCTCCGGTAGAATACAGACCTCAAAGCCAAGTTTTTTTGCCTCCTGCACCCGCTGTTCTGCCATATTTACCGCGCGGACCTCACCGCTTAATCCGACCTCGCCAAAACAGATGGTTTTCTCATCGATCGGTTTGTCCTTGTAACTTGAGATCAATGCAAGAACAATGCCAAGGTCGATTGCCGGCTCATTCATTTTGATTCCTCCTGCGATATTCACATAGGCATCACAGTCACCCAGCTTTAAGCCCAGTCTTTTTTCCAGAACCGCCATCAGAAGATTGACACGGTTAAAATCCGTTCCTGCCGCTGTTCTTCGCGGAATACCAAAATTACTGTGACATACAAGTGCCTGCACCTCCAAAAGGATTGGTCTAGTCCCTTCCATGGAACATGCCACAACAGAGCCGGACGCTCCCTCCGGCTTGCCGCTCAACATGTATTCAGACGGATTTTCCACTTCCACAAGTCCGTCCTGCCGCATCTCAAATACACCGATCTCATTTGTGGAGCCAAAACGGTTTTTTACACCTCTTAAAATACGGTAAGCCGCATGCCTGTCTCCCTCAAAATAAAGCACGGTGTCTACCATGTGTTCTAACACCCTCGGTCCTGCCACCACTCCCTCTTTCGTCACATGTCCCACAATGAAAATGGAGATTCCCATTCCCTTTGCGATCTGCATCAAAACACCTGTGGACTCGCGCACCTGTGATACACTGCCCGGTGCCGAGGAAACCTCTTCGTTAAACATCGTCTGGATGGAATCGATTACAACGATCTGCGGTTTTTCCCGGTCAATGACTGCCTTTATGGTGTCAAGATTTGTCTCACACAGCAGTTTCAGACTGTCCCCGAAATTTCCGATGCGCTCCGCACGGATTTTGATCTGCTGCAAAGATTCCTCCCCGGAAATATAGAGCACTTTTATGTTATGCTCCGACAGATTCCTGCACACCTGAAGCAGCAATGTGGATTTTCCGATTCCGGGATCGCCTCCCACTAACACCATGGAACCCTGCACAATACCTCCGCCAAGTACACGGTCTAATTCTTTCATGTCTGTTGACACACGCTTGTCATAGGTCATCTCGATCTGGGACAGAGGCAGTACCTTTGCCTCTGACGCTGTCGCTTTCTGCTTTGCCAGTGTGCCCGCACTCTTTTTGTCCACCACTTCTTCTACAAATGTATTCCATTCCTTACATCCCGGACACTGCCCCATCCATTTGGACGATTCGTATCCGCAGGACTGGCAGAAAAAAATACTTGTTTTTCCTTTTGCCATATAACCTTCCCTATCAAAAAAATAACCGGAAACTCTGCAAATAGTTCCGATTGACATTAAAAGGAGTTGCCGTTTCTGACAACCCCTTATCATTTCTTAGCATTTCTGAATCTGAACTTCTACCGGTTTCTCTCCAAGTTCCACACTGACGGTTAACTTGCCACCGAGATTTGTTTTCATCTTACCTGCGCTTGCTCCGTCCACTGTAATTTCATACTCAGTCTCTTCTTCTAACTCCAGTGTGATCTGAGCATCTTCCGGTCCTTCCACGGAAAAAGAAATTCCTGTGTCCGTTGCATTCAAATGATATGCCGCTGTTCCCGGTACGGATTCATAAACAAACATACCATTACGCTCCAGCTTTGTGATGTCTTTGTAAGTTTTTACCTTATAAAGATCTCCCTGATGCCCGAAGTTATCAAGCTTTGCCTTTGCATCCAGAGTGTAATCTCCAAAACTGATCGTTCCATCTGCTTCTGAACGAATTAATTCACTAATAGCGCTCATCTTTTCCTCCTGTGGTACAGTCCTTCTCTGCCTGCTGCACCGTAAAAATTTTGTAAAATCATTATAGCTCAACTACATTTCGATTGCCAGCATTTTCATCATTTTTAAGGATTTTTTTATTTTTGTGTTACTGTTCCTTTACTTCAAAAACAACTGCATTCTTTTTCGTAGTGACGATCACTTCATCACCCTTTTTCACCTTGCCGTCTAAGATTTCTTCTGCAAGCTGATCCTCAATCTCATTCTGGATCTTGCGGCGGAGTGGTCTTGCGCCATATTTCGGTTCGTATGCTTTTTCCACAATATAATTTTTCACGCTGTCACGCACATGAAGTGTGATATCCATCTGGCTCTTACAACGGTCTGTCAGATCTTTCAACATTAATGTGACGATCTGTTTCATATCATTTTTGTTCAGTGAACGGAATACGATGGTCTCATCAATACGGTTTAAGAACTCCGGTTTGAAAATCCTGCGCACTTCCTCCATCACACTGTTTTTCATGCGCTCGTAATTCTGCTTTTCATCATCCGAAGATGCAAAACCTAGTTTTTTCGGCTCCACTATGGACTGTGCTCCTGCATTTGATGTCATGATAATGATCGTATTTTTAAAGTCCACCTTGCGTCCCTGGGAATCCGTGATATGTCCATCGTCTAACACCTGGAGTAAAATATTAAATACATCCGGATGCGCTTTTTCGATCTCGTCAAACAAAATCACGGAATACGGATTCCTGCGCACTTTCTCGCTGAGCTGACCGCCGTCCTCATGTCCGACATATCCCGGCGGGGAACCGATCATTTTAGAAACACTGTGTTTCTCCATGTACTCCGACATATCCACGCGGATCATCGCCTGTTCAT
>OGPA01002462.1_pt1 | contig 13186 bp, 11 predicted proteins | sample 1552841 | NCBI WGS metagenome assembly OGPA01 (sample SAMEA2579916, study PRJEB22360) | human gut metagenome | reverse complement strand
TGATCTGACGATCCGGCTCTGTGATTCTCTCAAGAATCGCATTCTTTCTGTATAAATCCTCATTTGCATCAATAACAGGTCTTAAAGAATCAAGAACCTCTGTTACTGCCTGTAAGAATTCAGGCTGATCTGCATTTTTCTTCTTTACTACTTCGAGTACTTCATCAACGTAACCCATTTTTATATCTCCTTATCATATTATTTTTAACGACTCAGATCCATTAAGGACCTCAAATCGTCATATTTATTAATTAGTACACATCAACATCCTTATTCTAACGGAAAATGCAAGATTTTACAACAAAAATTTCTTTATTATTTTAAATTTCTACCACTTTAATGCTAAAAAGTTCCAAAAATGCAACAAAGCGATTCAAAACTTGCATTTTGAATCGCTCTTTTTTATCATTCTTGGTTATTTTTTACTATTTTCTACTCCTAAATAAGTATCTTGTTCGTCATATCATACTTATTTAGTATGAAACAGTTTGCACAAAAGATTTTATTCTTTTGTATCTTCCTCGCGATGAATCTTTGACCAGTCTACGAATTCAGATTCTTCATCCGTATCGTAATAATTCAGATGGAAATAATCTACCATTTTTGCCAATGCAAAAATAAGGACTTCCGTCTCCTGCTCCGTCATCTGATCTGCAATATTTTTGATCATCTGACGATGAAACTGCTCATGATGGTAATATGCGCTGCGCCCTCTGTCTGTCAGCCGGACTTTGACCACGCGCTTATCTTTTGTACTGCGTTCACGGATCACATAACCTTTGTCGCATAATGCATCCATAGCCTTGGTAAGTGTTCCTGTTGTAACGGACATCAGTTTGGCAACCGTCTTCATATTACGAGGTTCTTCAATACCAACAGCTTCAATAATATGCATATCATTGTAACTGATATCCTTAAATTCCTCTGTGATCAGACACTTTGATTCAATTTCCAATATATCCTTGAACAGTTTTACCAACAGTTCGTTTAATGTTTCTTCGAGTGTCATCCGTCTCTCCTCTTCGAATTTGTATCAGGTCTACCACTCAATCACACATGCTCCCCAGGTAAGTCCTGCGCCAAATCCTGCCATAACAATTTTATCCCCTTTGCTAATCATACCATCTTTTCTGACTTTATCAAGCAAAATCGGAACGCTGGCAGCGGATATATTACCACACTCCTCTAAATTTGTTGGAAACTTCTCCATCGGCTGACGCAGTCGCTTTGCCACAGACTCAATAATACGCAGATTTGCCTGATGCAATACAAAAAGTTTCACATCATCCACCGGTACGCCGGCTTTCTCCAACGCCTCACTGATTGCATGCGGAACAGTGCGCACTGCGAATTTGTAAACCGCAGATCCTTCCATCTGTGTGAAGGAATACTGCTGTGCCCCCATCTGATGATAGAGGTTGTTTACCGGACGGTTATCACATTTCAATGCCATACCGCCACTTCCATCCGATCCCTGCACCATGCTCAAAAGCTGCTCTCCCTGTGCACTGACAACAGCAGCTCCCGCACCGTCACCAAAAAGCACGCAGGTACTTCTGTCACCCCAGTCCATCATTTTGGAAAGTGTTTCCGCACCAATAATCAATGCATTTTTATATCTTCCCGTTTTAAAATAAGCATCCGCTGTCGCAAGTGCAAACGAAAACCCGGAGCATCCCGCACCCAGATCGAAAGCAGTCGCGTTCTTAGCACCGACCGCTGCCTGTACTTCACATGCCAATGTCGGGAATATGTAATCCGGCGATACCGTCGCTGCAATGATCAGGTCAAGATCATTGATGGAGATTTTTGCCTCATCCAAAGCTTTTTTCGCAGCTTCGACTGCCATGGATGTGGTCGTCTCATTTACTGCTATATGTCTTTTTTGAATACCGGTACGTGTGCGGATCCACTCATCCGAGGTATCCATCACCCGCGCCAGGTCGTCATTCGTTACGACTTTCTCCGGGAGTGCACTTCCGGTTCCTAATATCTTCATCTAAATTCTCCTTCTGTCCTTTTTAGAATTTACGGAAACGATCATATCGTTCTGCCGAAAGCTGTTCTCCCGACTTTCCATTCTGTGCCTTTAAGAACTTCTTCATGTTGCCCTTCATATAGTTTGCAATGGAAGTCAGTGCATCTTCGTCTGCACCACCAAATTCCGGAATAATATCGTCCACTACCTGCAGTTCTTTCAGATCCTGTGCGGTGATCTTCATTACCTCGGCAGCTTCTTTTGCACGTTTTCCGTCTTTCCACAGAATAGATGCGAATCCTTCCGGTGAAAGAATAGAATAAGTCGCATTTTCCATCATCCATACTTCATTTCCGACCGCCAGTGCAAGTGCTCCACCACTTCCACCTTCACCGATCATCAGACAGAGAATCGGAACTTTAATACCGGACATCTCATAAAGGTTTCTTGCAATTGCCTCGCCCTGTCCGTTTTCTTCCGCTTCTTTTCCAGGATAAGCGCCCGATGTATTTACAAATGTAATAATCGGACGGTTGAATTTTTCAGCCTGCTTCATCAGGCGGATTGCCTTGCGGTATCCTTCTGGCGAAGGCATTCCATAATTGCGATATGCGCAGTCTTTCAAATCTTTTCCTTTATGTACACCAATGACAGTAACCGGCTGTCCGTCCAGATATGCAAAACCTCCGACAATTGCCGGATCATCCCGGAAATAGCGGTCTCCGTGCATCTCCATGAACTCATCAAAAATTGTATCAATGTAATCCACAGAAGCCAGACGTTTCATCTGACGGGCTGCTGTCACCTTATCCCATGCATTCATAGGTTTTGCCTTGACATTGCGCTCTTTCATCAGTTCGGTCGGCTCATAGTTGTCATCTTCACGCAATGGATCAAAGTTTGCATAACCGGTTCTCGGCTCATGCATTTTCAAAATACGGTATAAAGTCATCTTTAAATCATCACGCTCGACGATTGCATCTATAAAGCCATGCTCTAACTGAAATTCTGCCCGCTGGAATCCTTCCGGCAGCTTCTGGCCAATTGTCTGCTCGATGACACGCGGACCTGCAAAACCGATCAAGGCTTTCGGCTCGGCAAGTATAATATCACCAAGCATTGCAAAGCTGGCGGTAACTCCACCGGTCGTAGGGTCCGTAAGTACCGGCACATAAAGCAGTCCTGCTTCATGGTGGCGTTTTAAGGCTGCGGAAGTTTTTGCCATCTGCATCAGGGAAACGATTCCTTCCTGCATACGTGCTCCACCGGAACAGCAGAACAGGATGACCGGAAGTTTCTTTTCCGTTGCATCCTCCATGGCGCGGGTAATTTTCTCACCTACGACATGGCCCATACTTCCCATCATAAAACGTGCATCAATAACACCAAGTACTGTCTTCTGTCCGTAAATAGTACATTCACCGATCGTAACACCTTCGGAAAGTCCTGTCTTTTCCTGTGTTGCCGCAACTTTCTCTTCGTACTCCGGGAAATTCAAAGGATTGCCCGTCTTTTCCTCTTCGAACCAGTTCTCAAAGCTGCCTGCGTCTGCAACCATTTTGATACGGTTCTTTGCACGTACACGGAAATAATAGCCACATTCATAGCAGACATATTTATTCTTAACGACTCTCTTTTTATCTAACTCTTTCTTGCAGATCTTACAGGTGACGGTCTCCGGGACTTCCGGTGCCGGCTGCTGAACCACGCTTTCCTCTTTCTTTTCCGGTTCCTGTCCTTCTACCGCTTTCTCTGTCTCTTCTGCATTTTTGTTCAATGAAATATATTTCTTAAATAACATAACCTTACCTCTTATCCAATTGCAAAGGTCAGCTCTGCCGAGCAGGCCAGTTTACCATTTACACGGGCTACCGCTTTACCAACACCAATCGGTCCCTTTACCTTAATAATCTCGGTTTCTAAGATCAGCGTATCTCCCGGAACGACCTTTTGCTTGAATTTTGCCTGATTGATTCCTGCAAAATATGCGGTCTTTCCTTTCCATTCCGGCTGGGAAAGAATCGCTACTGCTCCGGTCTGTGCCAGCGCTTCGATGATCAGCACACCCGGCATCACCGGATTTCCTGGAAAATGACCTGCAAAATAAGGCTCATTGAATGTCACATTCTTTTTTGCAACTGCCCGTACGCCAGGCTCCACTTCCTCGACGGTATCGATGAGAAGAAACGGCTGTCTGTGTGGAAGGATCTCCATGATTTCCTGTGTTGTCATGCTCATGTTGCTCTCCTCCTTATGCCTCATACCTGCGAATCAGAATACTTGCATTATGTCCGCCAAATCCAAGTGAATTTGACAATGCATATGGTACTTCTTCCTCATAAGCATCCTTACAGTAGTTCAGATCCATCTCTTCATCCGGAGTCTCATATCCAACCGTTCTGTGGATATATCCCTCTTCGATTTCTTTCACACAGGTAATAAACTCAACTGCACCTGCTGCACCGAGAAGATGACCGATCATAGACTTTGTAGAATTGATACGGATATCCTTTGCATGATCCCCAAATGCGAGCTTGATTGCACGAGTCTCAAAGAGATCATTGTGATGTGTTCCGGTTCCATGTGCATTAATGTAAGTAATCTCTTCCGGTTTCACACCAGCATCATCCATTGCATTGGTCATGGCACGGGCTGCACCTGCACCATCTTCCAATGGGGAAGTGATATGATAAGCATCTGCGGAACATCCGTATCCGACAACTTCTGCATAGATCTTTGCACCTCTTGCCTTTGCATGCTCAAGTTCTTCGAGCACGACAACACCTGCGCCCTCGCCGAGAACAAATCCGCTTCGGTTCTTATCAAATGGAAGTGAACATTTTGTCGGATCATCTACGGAAGATAATGCTGTGAGTGCTGCGAATCCGGCGATTGCTGTTGGGCAGACGCTTCCTTCGGTACCACCGGTAACCATAACATCAGCTTCACCATACTGAATGCTGCGGAATGCTTCACCAATGCTATTTGTTCCTGTTGCACATGCTGTCACATCATTGATCGTCTTTCCCTGCAATCCAAACTGAATAGATACGTTACCACACGCCATATTCGAAATCATGAGCGGAACAAAAATCGGGTTTACTCTTCCCGGTCCTTTTTCTACAAGTTTTGTATATTCACGCTCGATTGCCTGTAAGCTTCCAACACCGGAGCCAATCGCTGTACCCACACGATACGGGTCTTCCTTTGCCATATCCAGTCCTGCATCTTCCAAAGCTTCTCTTGCAGCTGCTACTGCATACTGGGAAAAAAGCTCCATACGTTTTGCTGCTTTAAAATCCATATATTCTTTTCCAACAAAGCCTTTTACTTCAGCAGCCAGATGCGCCTTATATTCGCTCGCATCAAATTTTGTAATCTCAGCAAATCCAAGCTTGCTTTCCTTGATGCCATTCCAAAACTCATCTACATTTAATCCGATTGGTGTGATTGCTCCCAATCCGGTTACAACAACTCTTCTCATATCTACTACTCTATCCTTTCTTAAATCGCCATGCCGCCGTCAACGGACAATACCTGACCTGTGATGTAATTCGCATCCGGGGATGCCAGGAAAGCAACTGCCTTTGCGATGTCCTGCGGATGTCCGATCTTTCCAAGTGGAATCTGGCTCTTTAAATTCTCTTTTACGCTGTCCGATAATGCATCTGTCATGTCCGTCTCTACAAAGCCCGGTGCTACAGCATTGACATTGATGCCTCGGCTTGCGAGTTCTCTCGCAACTGCCTTTGTGAGTCCGATCACCCCTGCCTTACTTGCAGAATAATTTGCCTGTCCGGCATTTCCAAGGATTCCGGATACCGATGATATATTGATGATTTTTCCTGCACGCTGCTTTAAGAAATAGCGTGACATATGGCGAATTGTATTGAAACAGCCTTTCAGATTGGTATTGATGACTGCATCGAAATCTTCCTCGCTCATCTTCATCAACAGCCCGTCTCTTGTGATTCCCGCATTGTTTACCAGAATATCGATATGTGCATATTCCTTGATCAATGCAGTAATCATTGCTCCACAGGCTTCGTAATCCGATACACTGCACTGATATGCAATTGCATCGCCGCCCGCCGCTTTGATTTCTGCGACAGTCTGTTCTGCTGCCTCTTTGGAGCCATTATAATTTACAATGACAAATGCGCCTTTTGCGGCAAGTTCAAGAGCGATTGCTTTGCCAATTCCTCTGCCGGCACCTGTCACCAACGCATTTTTACCGGTTAACATAATTCTCGAAATCCTCCATCTTATCAATATTAAAGGTTGCAACATCACGGTTGATCTTGCGCATAAAGCCGGAGAGACTACGTCCCGGTCCGATCTCTACGAACTCATCTGCTCCATCTGCAATTAATCGCTCGATGGTCTGCTGCCAGCGAACGGACGAGGATACCTGACGGATCAAAAGATCCTTTACAGCAGATGCATCCTTTACATAATCTGCAGTAACATTGGATAAATATGGTATCTGAATATTCTGGATCTCTATATCTTTTAAAGCTTCACCGAGCTTTTCTCCTGCGCCTGTCAGTAACTGAGAATGGAACGGTCCGCTCACTTTAAGAGGTACGACACGCTTTGCACCGGCTTCCTTGCACTGTGCCCCAGCTTCTTCAACCGCTGCTGCAGCACCTGTGATAACGATCTGTCCCGGACAATTATAATTTGCTACGGATACAACGTAATCTGTCTCCCCGGAATTCTTCCGCTGGTTCTCTACCTCCGCACAGATTGCAGCAATCTTATCGGCATCCAGCCCAAGAATTGCAGACATTGCACCACCAGTCGGATATGCTTCCTGCATATAGATGCCACGTTTTCTTACAACTGCAAATGCATCTTTTAATGTCATGGTGCCGGATGCGATCAACGCACCGTACTCGCCAAGACTCAATCCTGCGGTCACATCACATGTGATTCCTTTTGCCTTTAATACTTCATAAATGGCAGCTTCCGTTGTCAGCATACAAATCTGTGTGTATTCTGTAATATTCAGCTTGTCATTCTCCTCGAAGCAAAGTGCTGCAACATCTAATCCGGTAACTTCACTTGCCAGATCATATACTGCCTTTGCTTCCGGAATAGAATCATAAAATTCTTTTCCCATGCCAATATACTGTGATCCCTGTCCCGGGAACATAAATACTCGTTTCATTCTCTTCTCCTAACTTTCGGATTCTGATTTATTATCTGTTCCAATTATCGATTCAATAATTTCTGTGCGGTATTCATCACATCTGCAATAATCTCTGCACAGGTTTCTTTCTTCTTTACCAGTCCAGCAGACTGTCCTGCCATAACACTTCCGTACATGACATCGCCTTCCACAACTGCCTTGCGAAGCGCACCGAGTGTCAGGTGCTCAAGTTCATCTAATGTTGCCCCTTCTTTTTCCAGCTTAAGATATTCTCTGGTCATCTTGTTGCGGATAACACGGATCGGATGGCCCGTAGACATCCCTGTCACTTCTGAATCAATATCTTTTGCCTTGATAATTCTGTCCTTGTAATTCTCATGTACAGTAGATTCTTCTGCAACTACAAAGCGGGTTCCCATCTGAACCGCCTCAGCACCAAGCATCATAGCTGCTGCAAACCCTCTTCCGTCTGCAATACCACCGGCCGCGATCACCGGTATGGATACTGCATCCACGACCTGTGGAACCAGTGTCATTGTCGTCTGGGAACCGATGTGTCCACCGGATTCTGTTCCCTCAGCCACAACTGCATCTGCTCCGCCACGTTCCATCAGTTTTGCTAATGCCACGCTGGCTACCACCGGGATTACTTTGATACCGGCAGCTTTCCACATATCCATGTATTTTGCCGGGTTTCCGGCACCTGTCGTAACGACCTTTACTTTTTCTTCTACTAATACCTTGGCAATCTCATCTGCTTCCGGATTCATCAGCATCAGGTTCACGCCAAACGGCTTGCCGGTCTCCTTCTTTGCTGCCTGAATCTGCTCACGTACCCAGGATGCCGGAGCCCCACCAGCCCCTATAATACCAAGGCCGCCAGCGTTTGATACAGCGCTGGCGAGTTCGTGAGTTGCTACCCAGGCCATTCCGCCCTGGATAATCGGATATTCAATTCCAAGAAGTTCCGTAACTCTTGTCTTCATAATTATGCCTCTACACCCTTGTCCTCAAGATATTTGATTACATCGTTTACGGTAAGAATCTTCTCAAGATCTTCAGAAGGAATCTCAACACCGTACTCTTCTTCCAGAGACATAACAAGTTCAAATAAATCTAAGGAATCAGCCTCTAAATCCTCTTTGAATCTTGATTCTGGTGTAATGGTTGCTGCATCGACGTTTAACTGGTCTGCAATAATCTCTTTTAACTTCTCTAACATGGTTTTATCTCCTTTTCCTTTTGTAGTGTTTTACACTTTATTTTTCTTTGACTATGAAATAATTTGACAATCAAACTATTTGCTAGAGAAAGTATATTTCAAAATAGTTTGATTGTCAAGATATTTCTGGTAATTCCTTTGTATTCTATTATTTTCAGAGTTACTGTTCAGACACAAAAAGGAGTTGCAGTCTGCAACTCCTTTTTCTATTTCCTCTATGAAATTATTCACATCTCATTTAAATCTGAAATGTTGACAAAGCATCCAGCAGACTTTCTGCCTTAGAAGTCAGGCTCTGGGAAGCTTCATCCAGATTCTTGATTGCATCAATCTGTGTACCAGCCGCATTGTGTACGGAAGAAGAACAAGCAGCTGTCTTTGACGATGCATCTGTAATACTCTCAATGGCTGTCAAGGTCTCATTTCGTGCCCCATTCATTTCCTGTACATTGTTGATGATCGTCTCCAAAGCTTGAAGGAGCTGAGCTACCAGCTCATCAATATGACGGAAAGATGCAGTGGTTTCTTCTACCGCCCCAGACTGTGAACTTACAACCGTTTCGGCCTGTCTTGCAATTTCTACAACCTGTCCGGTCTTTCCAATAATTTCATTTACAATCAATGAAATCTGGGAAGAAGAGGCCAGGCACTGATCTGCAAGTTTACGGATTTCTTCTGCAACGACAGAGAATCCTCTTCCTGCTTCGCCGGCACGGGCTGCCTCAATGGAAGCATTCAAAGACAACAGATTTGTCTGTTCTGCAATCTCGTTAATTGCCGAAACAATATGTCCGATTGACTTTGATTTTTCTTCTAACTCTTCGATAGAAGTAATTACGTTTCTTGTAATTTCGGCTGTAGATTCTGCGCTCTTTGTCAAACTCTGTACGGATGAAATACCTGCGCTAATGGTTTCTCCGGTAATATTTGTAAGCTTTTCAATCTCATCAGCATTTGAACTTACATTATTAATCTTTCCAGAAAGCGAATCCATCTGATTCATGCAATTATCCGAGTTACTATCCAGTTTATTTACGCCATCTTCGATTTCAACGACCGCACTCTGGATATTTTTAGACGTCTCCATAAATGTTCCGGAAGTCTGTGCCACATGGGCTGCTGCCACGCCGACCTGTTCACTCACTTCATTGACATCCTTAATCAATGACTTCATATGTTCTACTGTATCGTTGACACCATCACACAATAATCCAAACTCATCTTTGTGCTTTGCGGTAAGTTTAACAGTCAGATCTCCGTTTGACACTTTGCGTAACTGGCGCAGAATATAGTGAATTGTTCCAGACATCTGTCTTGAAATAATAACGCCAAGAGCAAGAGCAAGAATCATACAGATAATGACCAATACGCTGGTCAGCTGCTTGATACCTGCGGACTGTTCCAAAAGACGGTCAGACGGAATCAAAGCCGTAACCATCAGATCTCCTGCAGACAATTTGCTGTATACAAACATATATTCTTTTCCCTGGAATGTAACCATCTGATTTCCGGAATCTGCCTTTCCATCAAATGCTTTCTTATAGAAGCTCGTTCCATAAATAAGTGACTTGTCTGTGCTCACATTTCCATCTGAGAAAAATTCCTTACCATCCTGATCTGTAATCAGAGCAACATATCCACCTTTTCCCGGATTCAATGACTGCATCGTTGAACGGATAAACTTGTCGCTGATATTAATAATCATCATTGCAGGCTGATTATTCATCTTCTTGGCGATACGGAAACAATAATTCTGAATATCCAGATCTAACACTTTATCCGCATCCTCATTTACACCAAAGAAATACCAGTTTGAAGCACTGCTGGTCGCAATCTTTCCCTGTTCGCATTTTGCATAGTCGCTATAAATATTTCTACCGTATACTTTGCCGTTTCCGTCTATAGTCTTTTTTTCATCTGCAATAATGAAAACACTCTGCATCTTGCTGTCCAAAGCCATCTTATTCCGGAATCTGCTTTGATAGTCCTTACGAATAGAAGACTCATCATATGCATCGAGAAATTGTCCGAAATACTTACGTAGGTCGGATTCCGTCAGATAGGTCTTAAATTCATCTTTCTCACTGGTAATTACCAGATTAATATACTGCTGCATGGTATTAGCTGTCTGCTGTACTGATTCCTTATATGTATTTACAATGGCGCTTGATGCCTTATTATAAGAAACAATACCAAGTACCAGTACACCGACAACCGGCAACAGAAACGATGCAATCAAACGCATCGCAATACTATGGTAAAATGGAATCTCCGACTTTTGTTTTGGTACTTTTTTCTTAGATTCTTTGGCTTTTACACCTTTTTTCCCTGTTGTCTTTGGGGCTTTTTCTTTCTTTGGTTTTGGAGCCTTTGCCGGTTTTGCAGACTTAACTTTCTTCACACGTACAGGCTTTTCTTTTTTCTTTTTCGTCTTTTCTTTCGAAATATTCTTCTTTTCTTCTGTATTATCCATGTCTTGTACGCCTCCATCAGGGACTATTTTTTATCGTACTTTATTACTATTAATATACTATAATATGTCCAAAAAATCAATGAAGACCTTGCCTGATCTGTAACTTTTGTCAATATCTACTCCTGTTTTGGTAATCGTACGATTGCAATACTTTTTGCTGGCATTTCTAATTGTCCCTGTGTAAGCCGAACCTCTTCCTTTGATTTCAGTGTAAGATATCCCACAAGTTCAGCATCTGCCAGTTGTGTATCGCCAATATTTACAAAACTATTACTGTCTCCCAGTTGGTATACAATTCCTATAGTACTTTTGTCATAAGTTTTTGTAATTGCAGCCACGGATCCATCGCACAGGCTATCGATTTTTTCGATTGTTCCCCGGGCAATTTCCGGATTTTCATTTCTCAGGCGAAGCGCACGTTTATAATAATTCAAAATAGAATCCTCATCCTGCTCCTGCACGTCCACTCCCTCAAAAGGAGATTCAATTCCCTGGTCCATATCTGCCGGTCCATCCGTCATTCCTGTATTGTCCGTCTTTGACCACACCATTGGAATTCGTTTATTCTCGTCTTTCGTTCCGGCACTATTCATTCCGATTTCTTCTCCATAGTATACAAACGGACTTCCGTTCATTGTCATCAAAAGTCCTGCTGCTACTTTTATCTTTTCCGGATCATTGACAAGAACATTTGCGATACGTCCCATATCATGATTTGTCAAAAATGGAGCATCAATATAATCCGGATTCTTAGCCGAGAAATCCTGCTGATATTTTAACATTGCATTGACCAGAATATTCGGGTCTCCCTTTCTCGTCGCGGAAAGTTTTCCCTTTGCTGTCCCCGCATCGAAATTGAACATACTCGGTGTTTCGCTTCCATAATAATCTGCGATAACATTTTCACTTGCCCATACTTCGGATACCATATAAAACTCCGGGTTCCTTTTTTTGCAGTAAGTATAGTACCAATTCAAAACATCACTGTTGGCAACTGTGGCATTTTCTGTATAATGCATGGCTGCGTCCATACGGAATCCATCCACTCCCAAATCCATCCAGTAATCCGCAATATTCTCAAATTCTTTGCGGACAGCATCATTTTCCATATTCAGATCCGGCATTTCTGACCAGAAAGAACCTTCATACCACCAATTCGTTGTTCCCGGAACCTGATAATATGTCTGGCTCACCTTCTCATTAGAGAAATTGTAATAGCCTGCATACGGGCATACCGACAGATCCGGCTGCTCTCCATCTTTTAATCCAGCCAGATATTCACATGCCTGCGTAAACCACGGATGTTTCGATGAACTGTGGTTCATAACAAGATCAATCACAAGACGAATACCTTTTTCATGACAGGCATCTACAAGCTTTTTGAAATCTTCTGCCGTTCCGTATGCCGAATCTACATTTTCGTAATCTTCTACATCATATTTATGATACGTCGGCGAAGGCATGATTGGCATAAGCCAGATACCATTGCATCCCAGATCCGTAATATAATCCAGTTTTTCTGTCACACCATTTAAGTCTCCCATGCCATCTCCATCGCTGTCGTAGAATGAGCCGACAAAAATCTCATAATAATTGCGGTAATTGTCATCTATAATATTCAGATTGGCATCGTCATCGCCACCGGAAAACATGCACCCGATCAGCATTGAAAACAATAACGCCAGCACGACCAGTGTCGAAATGATTCTTTTTTTCATATAATTTTCTCCTAATCATTGAACATCAGCCCCTGCATAATTTGCTTTCAGCAAATAGGCTGACAATATCTAAAACAGGCTGGCGATCAACAATCGCCAGCCTGTCTTTTTGTAAATACTTATTAACCATTTACAGCACCTGTCAGTCCATCTACATAGAACTTCTGCATGAAGATGAAAAGAATAGCTATCGGAATAGATACAACAACTGAGGCTGCAGCCCATCTTGTAAACCATCCGTTTACAAACTCTTTCTCCAGCATGTTGTATAAAAGAAGCGATACTGTCCAGTATTTATCCTTTGGTCCAACGATGACACGAACAAATACGAAGTCGAGCCATGGAGCAAGGAATGCGGTAAGAATCGTATATACAACGATTGGCTTGCTGAGCGGAAGAATAATCCTGTAAAATACCTGGAACTGATTACATCCATCCAGAATCGCTGCCTCTGACATAGACTTTGGTACGGTATCAAAGAATCCCTTTGCAATGTAGAATCCGGTACCAGATCCTGCAGAATAAATAAGAATCAGTGCAAGACGGAGTCCGCTTCCTTCTGTCAGACCAATCGCCTTTAAGATGAAGTATACTGCAACCATGGACATGAATGCCGGGAATAATCCAAGGATCATTGCCA
>OGPA01002461.1_pt1 | contig 13193 bp, 12 predicted proteins | sample 1552841 | NCBI WGS metagenome assembly OGPA01 (sample SAMEA2579916, study PRJEB22360) | human gut metagenome | reverse complement strand
GAGAGCAAGGTAGAAACTGCCCAAGCAGTGGATACCAGGCAGGCGCTGCGCAAAGCAGGGCAAACAAGGGGAAATAAAATTCAAAGGAAGGGAGGAATACAATGAATTATTTCCTAAAGAAGAAAAAGTGGCTGGCCTGGGTGATTATGCTGACATTTTTGTTCACTAGCTTTATGCCGAGCAATATCATGGCAGGGAATAGTGTGGCAGAGGCGGCGGATAAAGGTACTATAGAGTTGTCAATTTATGCTACTAAAACTGTTACGGTTGATACTTGGAATGATGTTACTTGGGGTACAGGAAATTCTGATGTTGCAACAGTACAACAGACAACGAGTGGTAGGGGATCAAAAACAGCTACGATTACAGCTGTTGGAAAAGGAAACACTACGGTTACAGCGAAGTATCGTTCTTGGGGGCAAGATATCACTGATACTTGGAATGTTACAGTAACTTCAGCAGCATCTAAAGAGTATACTGTTACATTTGACCCGAATGGCGGAAGTGGTGAAACTACAGTAGTGACTGCTAAAGATGGCAAGGTAACTACTTTGTCAGAAACTGCTGCAGGGACACGAGAGAACTATACTTTTGTGGGTTGGTCAACTTATAAGGAAGGTTATGCGGATGTATATACGCAGAATGTGCAATATCCTGATAATGGAACCCATGATGCAGTATTAACCGAAAATAAAACACTTTATGCTGTTTGGCAAAAAAATGATGCTTCTACCACAGCAGGTATAAAAGCATATTTTTATATCCGAGCAGATGGAGCGGCTCCTTTTGAGCCAGCGGGATATGATGGTGAATACTATTATCCAACAAATGATGCTGGCCAAAGTCTTGGTATTGAAGGCGTAAACATAGGTACATTATATGCTCCTATGGCAATTAATAACAATCCAACGGCTGTTGCTGCAAATTTGAAAGATACTCCAACATCAGAAAACATTGAAACGATGTTAGAATATAAAAAGAGTGGTGATAAAGGAATATCTTTTGATCCTGAAACGCAAGAAGTTGAATGGTATGTAATCAAGTTCCGTGGCTATGATGAAGAACGTAACATGACCTACAATGTGGATGGTGTTATTAAGGATAAGGCTAAATATTGGGTGGCATATTTCCCTAATGGTGGGGATGCTAATGTTCCAACTAAAAAACAATATGCAAAAGATGTAAATGTTGCAGTTGATTTTAGCACAATTCCTTCACGTGCAGGCTACACATTCTTAGGTTGGGATGAAAATGCAAATGCAACTACACCAACATATAAACAGAGCGATACAACAGCGAACAATTTCACAATGCCAGGCCGTGACGTAACTTTGTATGCTATTTGGCAAGCAAATGATGCAACGCAGTATACAGTAAATCATTATTTGCAGAATGCTACGCAAAATAGTTATGAGTTAGATGAATCTGAAAAAGTATTTGGTAAAACTGATTCTATAGTGGATGTTTCTGAGCTAGAGAAAGATTATCCTGGATTTGATTATCGGGATGACAAATCTAAATATTCAAAAACAGGTACATTACTAACAGTCATTACAGATGATAATAAAGCTAATGTTACCATTGCTGGTGACGGCAGTTTGGTGATCAATCTGTATTATGACCGCAAAGTATTAGATGACGTAACACTGCAAAAGGTTGATGCAAGTAAAAGTGATGCGTTGTTAGCAGGTGCAGAGTTTAAGTTTACTGGCAATGAGCAGCCTCTAACCCCAGACAACACTAATGCGCAGTTTGCTTTACCACAACTTATTTATGGTAAAACATACACTGTAGTTGAAACAGCTCCTACTGGCTATGAGGGTGCAGGAACTTTTACACTGACAGTAGGTACAAATAATTCAGGTGAGTTAGTTTTAACTAGCACTAGCGATAAGGTAAGTTATGACAAAGACAGCAAGATAGTTAAAGTTAAAAACACACCAGAAAAATTCACATTAACGGTAACCCATACCTATGATGGTGGCCCGTCAGATGAAAAGGATCATAGTACGTCTGGTCCAGATACAGCTTTTGGAAGTGCTGTGAATGAATTAGCAGATAACTTAACTGGTACAGGATATAAAATTGCATCAGTTACAGTTGCTCCTACTAATGTATTAACTATCAGTAATGATAAAACACAGGTAACAGGTAACATGCCAGCAAGTGATGTGACAATTACCTTTACCTATGTGCCAATCACTATTACACCAAGTAATGCTGAAATCGTAAAAGTAGACGGAGATGGCAACCCATTAGGTGACGCAGGATTTACTTTTGCGGGGACAGAGTTAATCGCTCAAAGTAGCCAAAATTTATTGGATAAATTTGCTCGAGTAATTGGAAGCAATGCAGAAGTAAAAAATATTTTCCCAATTAGCAACCAAACTTTTGTGTATGGGCAAGAGTACACCATTAAAGAAGCCGCTCCTGCTGGTTACACCGGTGTGGGCGAATTTAAAGTAAAACTGAAAGCTGATGGCACAGGTTTGGAACTGGTTGAGTCAGTTGATGGTGTAACAATTGAAGGTTTTACGATTACAGTAACGAATGAAGTAGACGAAGAACAAGAATTTGGCTACACAGTAAACTACTACATTAAAGGCACAACAACACCAGTGCCAGGGATTACACCAAACCCAGTAACCGGGGAAGGCTATGTAACTCAGGTAATTGACATTGCGCATCCAACTGTAACAACAGGTTATAAGGTATGTGAAAACCAGCCAGTTAACCTGACAGTGACAGCGAATGCAGCAAACAATGTAGAGACTGTATACTATGAAGTAGACCAAGAACAGACAAAGGATTTGGCAGCAACAGTAGATTATAAACTGGGAGATGTTGTACAGGAAGATGCTCATATCGACCTGACAGCAACCGTACAGATTCTGCAGCCGGATACTTTGAGTACAGCAGGTGTAAGTGCAAAAACTTATGAAGGTTGGAAACTGGATAAGATTACAATCAATGGTACAATAGTAGACGCTCTGCCGGAAACTGTGAATAACGGAGATGAATTGGTATATCATTATGTACTGGGAACAGGCATTCAATATACTGTAAACTACTGGTATCAAGATCCTGCATTAAATCCAGAAGATGAAGATAGTTATACATTAAACTCTACAGATAAAGGTAGAACTACAACTGCTGGCGCAATTGTGTATATCACAAAAACAGATGCACAGCCACAGCAGGAAATGTATCGGTTTAATGCTGAGAAATCTGATATTCAGAAACAAGTAAAAGCCGATGGTTCCACTGTACTGAATGTATACTTTGATGCACTTTACAATGTTGAATACTGGTATGCAGATGAATTAACTTCCTACAAGGTAGCAAGTTCTGGTCATGTATATGGTTTCAATGATAAAGTTGTAGCACCGGGTATGTATTCTGTAGACCAGTTTGATGGCAAATGGTATAAGGATGAAGCGGAAAGCGCAGAATGGGTATTTGACAATGAAGTGATTGGAGATAATATCCTTCAAGATCCGGCGAAAGTTGTATATGATAAGGATACACACACTATTTATCTGTATACCAGAGCAAAAGTAACACCGCAGAACGCTAACACACTTACAATTAGTAAGGAAGTTAGAGGTACTGAAGCGGAAGCAAATAAGGATTATGGTTTCAATTTGAAACTGTTAGTAAAAGCTCCGGTGGAAACAGATCCAATCACAGGCGCTGTTGCCGATGAGTTGCATACAGTAAATGCAGCAAAATTACAGGCAGAAGGTGAATATCGCGCTGCGGCTATGGCATTAGAAGAAGCGGAAGGTATATTCAGAAACAATAATATGTTTATGACCACCAATTCTCATTTGAGCTTTGTAATGTACGATAGCGCGATTGAGGATGAAAACGGTGATACAATTCTGCCAGCAATTTATGGTTTAACTACAGGTTCTGCATATGGATTTGACTTCCAGAGCTATAATCTGTATGAAAATAGTTTTGCTGTAATTCCGGCAGATAATAATGCCAGTGTGAATGATGGCATTAAAGACCAGATTACAGCCATGATTAAGCAGATGGCAGGATGGACTGGTGAAGAAGGCATCATGCCACTCAGTATGCTGGCTGAACCGGTAGAAGAGCCTTTTGAAACATTAGATCCAGAAACATTATTGTCTGCATTGCAGGAAGCTGGTGTAAATACTAGCGGCTCTGCGTTAGCATTTGGATTTAATGAAGCTAGTGATATGTATCTGGCGGCTAAAGATGTAGCAGAAAAATGGAAAATATTCCAAGAAAAGAATGCAGCATTAGAAAGCTACATGGAAAATATCGGTCGCTACGCAAGTGTTACTGTAAATGGAGAAAAATTTGTCTTAAATGCAAAAGATGCCAACTATGATAAAGATGAAAACGGCAACTATGTATTAAGCTTTGATTTCACATTAGGTAATGGTGATTCCAAAGACTTTACCGTAACAGCAACCACAGGCAGCAGCATTCGGTTTATTGTTACCGAAACTTACGATGGCGGTGCAGATAGCACAACTGTGAACGGTAAGACAACAAGTAGTGCATATGGCTTCCTGACCACAGGCAGTTCGTTGCAATATACATTTGTAAACACCTTTGAAGACGATGGTCCGGTAGGTCCTGTAGATCCGGTAGATCCGGGGAAACCAGACGATCCAACCGATCCTGACATCGAAATCGAAGATCCGGATGTACCACTGGCAGAACCAGAGGAAGAAATTGATATTGAAGATCCAGATGTACCATTGGTAGACGTACCTGGTGAAGAAGTAGAAATTGATGAACCGGAAGTTCCATTGGGTGATGCACCGCAAACAGGCGATAACAGCAACACAATTCCATTTGTGGTATTGATGCTGGCAGCAGCTTGCGGACTGGTGGTAACCAGAAGAAAATTGAATTAAAAATAGTTTGCGCACTGCAAGGCAATGGGCAGTATGGTTGCTGAGAGGTGCAAAAACGGCCAAAGCCGGGCGAGATTTCGCCCGGCTTTTGTGTTATACCCCATGCGGGTTTGACACGGTGTAAAGGCAAATTTGCAAGGCTGAGGAGACTGTTGCTGAAAGGGTTGTTGGGCAAAAAAAATGCGTTGGCCAGGCGGTGGGAAAATTATTTTTTATTTTTGCTATTTCTATAGCGTTGAAAGCATAATGGGATATGATTTATAATATACCTTAATAGATTTTATCAGAAGACAGCATGCGTTTGCTGCCGGAACGTGCTATCATAAATAAGGGATTGGCCCGGGGTTAAGAGGATGTTTCTGCCAAATAAAAACGGTGACAAGATTGTGTACATTTATCAATTATGCGGCGGAAAAATGGTAAAAATGATTGACTATATAGTTATTTGTCGGGTATCATTAAAGGGATAATGAAGATTTTCATAGTTTTGAATATACAATAGAGTGAGGGGGTGTTTTGCTTGAAAACAAAGGATATGCTGAAGGATGAAACCATCGTTGGTTCTCCTATGAAGCATCTGGTTGTGCTTACCTGCGTGCTGTTCTTTTTCTGGATTTTATTATCAGGAAAATTTGATTTGAAATTTTTAACCTATGGCGTGCTGACAGCAGTGATTTCGGCATGGATTTGTGTGCCGCTGTTATTATTGCCGAATGCAAAGGGGACTAAAAAATATTTCATTTTTGATGTGCCGCTGGCGAAGTATGCCGTATATTGGTTGTGGTTGTTAAATGAAGTAGTAAAAGCCAATATTGATGTTGTAAAGGCGACTGTAAAATCAGAGATGGTAATCAATCCGCGTGTCATCCGGTTTAGAATTAAAATGGACAATCCAATGGCCCATGCAACTTTGGCCAACTCCATTACATTGACACCGGGGACTGTTACTTTAAATGTAACAGAGGATGGTTTGTATGAAATTCACGCATTGACAGACGGCGCTGCAGAAGGCCTTTTGGAAGGCGGGATGCAGAAACGAATTGCTGATTTGTTTGGCGAGCCGTTTGATTATGCAGTAGTAGAGGAAGGAGAAGAACAATAATGGATGCTATTTGGGGTATTCTAATGGTCGCTGTAGTAATTATTATTGGGCTTATGCTCCAGCGTGTTTTTCAGGGACCAACGATTTATGACCGCATGAATGGTCTGGGGGTAATCGGGGCCGACACCATTTTGTTATTGGTGTTGTTCGGCTATATTGACGGACGTCCGGATATGTATGTGGACATTGCAATTTCTTATGCCATTTTAGGCTTTATCTGTTCTGTTATCGTGGCAAAATATATGGGAGGGAAAGATATATGATTATGGGTATGAGTACAGGCTTATTCATAAGAGAAGCGATTGCCGTAATCTTGCTGATTGGCAGCCTTTTCTTCTTTCTTGCTTCCGCAATCGGTATGATTCGTCTGCCCGACTTTTATACCAGACTGCATGCTTCCGGTAACAGTGAAACTTTGGGGTTGATGCTGGCCTGCCTGGGTTTGGTAATTCACGAAGGTCCAACATTGACTGCTGTTAAAATTGTTATTGTATTTTTGCTGGTATTTCTGGCGAACCCTATCGGGACACATATTTTGGGGAAAGCTGCTCTGAAATCCGGTCATCCTGTGTGGACAAACAAGGATAAGGAGGAATAAGCATGCAAGTATTAATTATTGAAGCATTGTTATTATTGTTTTTAATTTTTGTAACAGTTTGCATTTTGATCAGCAAAGATATTCTGGCATGTACCATTATTTACAGTGCGTTCAGTTTTTGCGCTGTACTGACCTATTTTATGTTCGGTTCTCCCGACGTTGCTTTTACAGAAGCGGTTATTGGTACTATGTCCACAATCTTCTTTGTTGCAGCGTTGAAAAAAGTGGATCGGTGGTGTAAATAACAATGGCAAGAGGATTAACAACCATTCTTATGACGATTATCACCGCTTTGTTCTGTGCATGTACTGTGTTTCTGCCAACTATCGGCGACCCAAATTCGGCGCCCAACCAGCATGTAACACCGTACTACATTGAAAACAGTGCAGTAGACACCGGCTCTCCTAACATTGTTACCGGGACTTTGGCTGACTATAGAGGTTTCGATACTTTGTGGGAAACATCGGTTATGTTTGTATCCGGTTTGACTGCTTGTCTGATTTTGATGGCCAACACCGGGGAAAAACAGCAGGGTAAGAAAGGGGGAAAAAAGAATGAGCAATGAAAGCAATAAAATGAAAAAATCATTTGGCGGTATTGTTCTGGATTCTTCCTTCCGTATCATTATTCCGTTTACTTTGGTATATGGTATGTATATTTTAACCCATGGGGAATATAGCCCGGGCGGCGGTTTCCAGGCGGGGGCATTGCTGGCAGTGGGTATCGTTCTGGTGCGTCTGATTCAGGGCGCTGATAAGAAAAGCTTTAATGTGCCGGGGCCGATTGCGGTTGTGTGCGCAGGCGTGGGTACCTTTATTTATGCGGCAACCGGCTGGCTGACTTTGGCCGGCGGCGGTATGTTCCTGGATTATTCTTTTTTACCGGTACCGATGCATCATGAAGCAGAGCTGCATGCGCTGGGGATTTTACTGATTGAAATTGGTGTAACCGTCTGCGTTATGATGACAATTATCGATATTATGGATGCAATTATTGCAAGACTGGACGATGATAAGGAGGTAGATTACCATGAGTGATGCTGGTATGTTGGATATCATTAATAATTTTCTGGCCACAAAAGGGATCTATTCTCTGGTCTTGATTTTATTATTTTTAGGGTTGTATGGTATGATCACCAGCAATAACTATATGAAAAAAATGATGGCAATGAATGTCATGCAGGTTGCGGTTATTTTCTTCTATTTGTGTTTTGCGCAGAAAGAGGGCGGTATGATTCCTATTTTGGATGGCATTACAACTGACCCTGCTCTGTATATCAACCCATTGCCTCATGCTTTGATGCTGACTGCCATTGTAGTTAGTTTGGGGACCACAGGGGTTGCCATTGCGCTGTTGATGCGGATTAAGGAAACCTATGGTTCTGTTGAGGAAGATGAAGTTTTGAGGAGGGCAGATAAATGAGTCAACATTTTCCTGTTTTAATTGTATTACTGCCCTTAAGCGCTGCGTTATTGAGTCCACTGTTCAGTTATCTGCACAGACAGGCCGGTAAATGGATTGCAATTTTGTCTTTGTTCGGCGCATTTCTTTGTTCGGTGGGTCTTTTGCTGCAGGTTATGGCAAATGGCGGTGAGGCCATTCATTATTGGATGGGCGACTGGATGCCACCGTTGGGGATTGAATTTGTAGTTGATCCGATTAACGGTGTGATTGTGACAATGATTACATTTGTAGCATTGTGCAGTGCTATTTACAGTACACCGTTTTTGAAAAAGAACAATTGGCTCTATATGGGCGGTTATTATACATTAATGGCGTTGTTGTGCGTTGGTTTAAGCGGTATGACTTTGACAGGCGACGCATTTAACCTGTATGTATATTTGGAAATTGCTTCTCTGTCCGGTTATGGTTTGATTGCGCTGGGCGGCAATAAAGGTACACTGGCTGCATTCCGGTATCTGTTGATTGGTACTATTGCGGCATCCCTGTATCTGCTGGCTTTGGGCTTTATGTATTCTATGACTGGTTCTCTGAACATGGCGGATTTGTCTGTTCTGTTGCAGGATAAAATGGATTCTCCGCTGATTATTATGTCTATCGCATTGCTGATTGCAGCCTTTGGGATTAAAGCTGCTTTGTTCCCATTCCATGGCTGGCAGCCGGATGCATATACCTATTCTCATCCGGGTGCTGCACCGTTAATTTCCGGTGTTATGAGTAAAGTACCTGCTTATGCTATGCTGCGGTTCTTCTTCTATCTGTTCGGCGCACAGCATTTGTTTGTACAGCACGGTTTGACTGTAGTTGGTATTTTAGGCGCGCTGGGCATTATTTTAGGTTCTGTTATGGCCATTGCCCAGGATGATTTCCGCAGAATGCTGGCTTACTCCAGTGTGGCTCAGATTGGTTATATTGGTGTTGGTCTGGCAATCGGCAGTTTCTATGGTTTGATTGGTGCAGTGCTGCACATTATCAATCATGCGTTTATGAAAGGTTCTTTGTTTATGGTAATTGGCGGTGTGCGGTATCGGTTTGGCGAAGTGAGCATCAGCAAGCTGGGGCAAATCGGCAAGAAAATGCCGTTTACCGTATTTACGCTGGTGGTTGCAGCGTTGGCAATGATTGGGATTCCACCAACAGGCGGTTTCTTCAGCAAATGGTACATTATGCTGGGCGCCATGCAGACCGAGCAGTACATTTATGTGGCTGTTCTGGTCATCAGTAGTTTGCTGAATGCCGTTTATTTCTTCCGTGTGCTGGAAAATGTATTCATCAATCCGGATCCGGGCCTGAAAGAGCTGAATCCGCCAACCGGTAAATTGGAACTGCCATTGCAGATGCTGATTCCGATTGTAGTGTTTGGTATTGCAATTCTGGCACTTGGTTTCTGTAATGAAATGATTGTAGATGGAATTATTAAATTAGGTTTGCCGGAGGTGTTCGTGAGATGACAATTACTGATATCAGACCATTTCTGGCAGTAGGGGTATCCCTGCTGGCTGCTTTCCTGATTATGTTCAGCGGGAAAAAGCCGAATGTAAGAGAATTTTGGAGCGTGGCTGCTGCGTTTATCAAAGCTGCCCTGATTTTTTCCATGGTGCCGGCAGTATTGGCTGGCAATGTATTTGAATACACCTTGTTCCAGGTGACAGATACCATTGGATTTACACTGCGTACAGATGCTGCAGGTATGGTTTTTGCCTGTGTATCTTCATTCTTGTATATTCCTGTGTCTTTCTATGCCATTGGTTATATGCGGGGACATCATGAGAAAGAACAGACAGGGTTCTATGCTGCATTTGCAGTGTGCTTGTCTGCTGCCATCGGGATTGCGTTATCTGCAAACCTGCTGACATTCTTCATTTTCTATGAATTGTTAACCGTAGCCACCTGGCCGCTGGTATTCCATGAAAGAAACGAAGAAGCAAGATTTTCCGGTCGTAAATATTTAATTTATACTCTGGTGAGCGGTCAGCTGATGCTGGCTGGTATTGTGGCAGTTTATGTGATGGCTGGCACGCTGGATTTCCAGGCCGGCGGTTTCTTAACTGCTGATATGGCACCTACTTGGGTATTGCAGCTGCTGTTCTTCCTGATGGTTTTGGGCGGCGCTGTAAAAGCGGGCGTTATGCCATTGCACGGATGGTTGCCATCTGCCATGGTTGCGCCGACACCTGTTAGTGCGCTGCTGCATGCGGTAGCCGTTGTTAAAGCCGGTGCGTTCTGCGTTCTGCGGTTAATCGGTTTTGTATTTGGGCCTGCTTTACTGGCTGAAATCGGCGCTGCTACTGTATTGGCCTGGTTTGCTGCCTTTACCATCATTGCTGCTTATCTGATTGCCATGAAACAGGACAACTTGAAACGTCGGCTGGCGTTCTCTACAGTTGGTCAGTTATCTTATGTGGTATTGGGTGCGGCTCTGCTGGCTCCATTGAGTATTTTGGGTGCGTATTATCATATTGTTGCCCATGCTTTGATGAAAATTACACTCTTTATGTGCGCCGGTGCCATTATTGTAACGGCCCATAAAGATAATATCAGTGATATGCACGGGATTGGTAAGAAAATGCCGATCACCATGGCTTGTTACACCGTTGCTTCGCTGGGTATTGCCGGTATGCCGTTTGTAATCGGTTTTATCAGCAAATGGAACCTGGGTTTGGGGGCATTGCAGGTAGGTCAGCCGCTGTACATTGCAATTTTGATTGCCAGTGCGCTGCTGAGCTTGTCTTACTTGATGCCGGTTACTTACCTGGCATTCTTTAAACCAAATGAAAAAGGCGAGTTTAAAACTTATGGTGAAGCCAATAAATTTATGCTGATTCCAATTTGTGTTACTGCAGCGTTATCTGTAATTCTGGGTATTATGCCAAACTTTGGGCCGCATCTGTATGATTTGGCTTCTATGGCAGCGCAGAGCATTACTCAGGGTTGGATTGGAGGTGGCTGGTAATGAAATCGTTAAGTAAAAAGACTATTTATCTCATCATTGCCATTGTAGTAGCCGCTTCTGTTGTAGCAGAAGCAATGTTTGCTCATCCGCACGGTCACAACTGGTGGCATACCATGCCTGGCGCTGATATCCTGATGGGCTTTATCGGCGGTTGGGTACTGATTCTGTTTGCAAAGCAGATTTTGGCGCCGCTGTTACAGCGCGACGAAGATTACTATGACGGAGGTGACGGTGATGAGTAATTTTCATCCTGGTTTGGTTCTGATTGCAACCGGGATCATCGCCGCAATCGTTCCAAAAAGTTTACGTAAATATGTGCTGGCCGGTGGTCCGTTGGTGGCGCTGGCAGCAATGTTTTCTCTGTCCTACGGGGCAGAATGGGTTGTGCCGTTTATCAACGGCATTGATCTGCACCTGATTCAGGTAGACCGCCTGAACTGGGTATTTGGTTTAATTTTCAGCATAATGGCTGCCATTGGCGGTATCTATTCCATGCACAATAAAAGCTGGATGGAAGCTTTGGCCAGCATGTGCTATGCCGGCGGCGCGCTGGGTGTTACCCTGTGCGGCGACTGGATGACATTGATTTTCTTCTGGGAACTGATGGCTGCGTCCTCTCTGTTCCTGATTTGGTGCAATAACACTGCCAAATCCAGAAAAGCCGGTTTCCGGTATTTACTGGTTCACATGTTTGGCGGCAACATGCTGCTGGCAGGGATCTTCTTAAAAGTATCCGCCGGCGATGTGATGATTGGCAATATCACTGCTGTACATGATGTTGCGTTCTGGCTGATTCTGATCGGTGTAGCAGTCAATGCTGCCATTCCGCCGATTCATGGCTGGCTGGTAGATGCTTATCCGGAAGGTACTATCACCGGTAGTGTATTCTTGAGTTCTTTCACCACAAAAGTGGCTGTATACTGCTTGATTCGTATGTTTGCCGGTACTGAATGGTTGATGTGGGTTGGTGTAGTGATGGCACTGTATGGTGCTTGCTTCGCTATTATCGAAAACGACATGCGCCGTTTGCTGGCTTATCATATTGTCAGCCAGGTAGGGTTCATGGTAGCCGGTGTTGGTATTGGCACCGATTTGGCTCTGAACGGGGCAACTGCCCATGCGTTCAGCCATATTCTGTATAAATCCTTGCTGTTCATGTGCGCAGGTGCTGTGATTTATGCCACAGGCATCCGCAAAATTAATCAGCTGGGTGGATTAGGCAAAAAAATGCCGTTTGTATTTATCTGCTTTGTCATTGCAGCATTCTCCATTTCGGGGATTCCGCTGTTCAACGGCTTTATCAGTAAATCTATCACTATTACTGCAGCCATGGAAGCTGGCTATGCGCCAATTGAATTGCTGCTGCAGCTGGCCAGTGTCGGTACATTCTTGTCTATCACCATGAAAATGATTTACTTCATCTTTATTCGTGAAGGCAAAGATGTGGAAATTAAAAATCCAATTCCAAAAAATATGTATGTAGCAATGGGTATCGGCGCAGCGTTGTGTACCATTTATGGGATTTTCCCAGACTTGTTATACCGCTATCTGCCGTTTGCAATGGAATATCATCCATTTACCGTTGACCACATTGTGCAGTACATCCAGTTGTTGGGCGTGTCTATGATTCCGTTTATGATGTATCTGTCCCATATGGAACCGCACGAACAGCTGACACTGGATACCGACTGGTTATATCGGAAACCGTTTGCAGCATTGGTAGTCAGCATTTCTTCTCTGGTTTGCGCAGTGCGCGCTGCTTTGGGTGAAATCTGCCGTGTTGTATATGATACCTTTAATCAGCTGGCAAAAAATCCGATGGTATTTTTGAGCCTGGCGCCCCGCGCTATGGCCGATACGGAAGAGGTGCCAGAACATTACGATCCAAATGGTTATCGTGCTGTGATTGGTGAACCAATGATTATCATTATGACTGTATTCTTGTTTGCAGTAGTCTTTATTGCATTTATTTAAGGCTGCTGAGAGAAAAAAGATAAAAAAGATACTGTGGAGAAAATTTCTTCACAGTATCTTTTTTTGCCTGTTTGCAGATAGTTTATCTTAGTTCATTTTTTCCATCACAGCTATTAGCGGTTTATACAGTATCAGCATGATGATAAAGTTGCCGACGCAGTGCAGCAAATCGTAGGGGATGCCGGCAATCCACCAGGAAAAGCC
>OGPA01002459.1_pt1 | contig 13204 bp, 10 predicted proteins | sample 1552841 | NCBI WGS metagenome assembly OGPA01 (sample SAMEA2579916, study PRJEB22360) | human gut metagenome | reverse complement strand
TTCTCTCCCTTACCGCCTTCAAATGCCTCTCCATCTACGAATCCTTCAAAGTCGATGACTGTTGTATCTCCATCAGCAACCGGTCTGTCTTCGATGGTAATGCTGCGGGCATTGTTTTCTCTCTGTCTTTCTACTTCTGCATCTACTTCTTCGTCTGTAACAGTCGTATCAATCTTAGTAACTGTTACGCCCATGTACTTGCCAAGTGTTACTTCCGGTTTTACGGCAACTTCTGCTGTAAAAATGAATGGTTTTCCTTTTTCTAACTGAACGATGTCAATCTCCGGCTGGGAAACAACATCTTCACCGCTCTCTTTTACTGCTGCTCCGTATTCTTTCTGGATTAAAAGATTTGCTGCATCTTCATAAAAGATTTCCGGTCCATACATTTTCTCTACCATGTTTCTTGGCACTTTACCTTTACGGAATCCAGGAAGACTGATTCTGTTTTTCTGTCTGTTGTATGCTTCCTGTAAAGCTTCCTCTAATTTCTCGGCAGAAACTTCGATGGTAAGTTTTGCCATGCTCTTTTCGAGATTCTCTACCTGTACACTCATGATTACAATTTCCTCCTTATATATAAATACGATGTACTTCCATGCTTAAGACTGCGAAAAAGGACAGAAAGCTGTCCTTTTAGCAGTCATTTAGAAATTATAGCACAGTGTCAGGAAAAATACCAGTTTTTTTTCAAACTTTATTTACTTTTCTGCACATCACGAATCAAATCATAGTTAGAATCCTTACCTTCTACGAATCCGGTTACCGGAGTGGTCAGACCGTTGAAGTCGTGGAAGTTCACAAATGCATCTTTGATCGTCTTCATCAGTTCAGGATCTATCTTGTTCGAGAATGCAATTGCATCCTTCTGAATGTTACCGGTCTTAGAAATAATTCTAATCTTAGACATATCGGCACCATTTTTCTCTGCTTTCTCATAAGCCTCGTTGTAAGTTGCACCTGCATCGTACTCTCCGCTCAATACCCCTGCGATAACCTGATCATGGCTTCCTGCAAATGTAACTTCGCCGAGGAAGTTCTCCGGATCATGACCATCCTGCTGGATGCTGTATCTTGCATAAAGATATCCTGATGCACTTCCTTTATCTACATAGCCGAAATGCTTTCCTTCCAGATCGCTGATGGAATTGATTCCGGAATCTGCTCTTGTAATAATATATCCGTTGTAATAATCTTTACCGTTTACTTTTGGTGTTGCTACCGGTGTAATGTCTGCAATCTCACATGCAGTTGTATATGCCATTGGTGAGAACCATCCACCATCTAAAATACCGTCTTTGATATGAACACCGAGGGAATCGTAGTCCTTAACAATCATAACTTTTGCTTTCTTGCCAATGGATTTAAAGATCCTCTCTAAGATCGGAGCATACATCTGCTTAATGTCTTCCGGTGAAGTAAACGGATTGATTCCGATCGTGATCTCATCTTTATCCTTGATCTCACACATCAGATACTGCAGTTTCTCGCACTTGTTGTTCAAGTTATCACAGCCTTCTAATAAGGAATCATTCTTTGCCTGATGGCTCTCGATCATCTCAATGGATTCTCTTGTCTCATTATCACTGGATGAAATGTGATCCACTAAATCATTCAGTGCATTTTCCATATCTGCGGACACACTTACGTTTCTGTTAGAAACATTGGTAAGCTGTGCCATGCTCTCTTTCATATTATCAACAGAGCCCTGTGTCTGGTTTAAAACCTCTACGGTCTTGCTCATCATATCATTCAGACGATTGATGGAATCTCCGGAATGTTCGATGGACTGATGTGCACTGCTGACATTTTCTTCTAATTTCTTGACGATCTGCTCGATCTCTCCGATAAAGCTGTCTGTCTCATTTGCAAGTTTTCCTACCTCACCTGCTACAATGGCAAATCCTTTTCCATGCTCACCTGCGCGGGCTGCTTCAATGCTTGCATTTAAGGATAACAGGTTGGTCTGCTCTGAAATATTTTTTATGTACTCTACAATCTTCTGGATGCTCTTAGAGGATTCTAACAGATTTTCATTGGTCTCCTGTGTTACCTTAAAAGTATTATCTAATTCTTTTAAGATCTCATAAGTCTCCATGACGGTATTACGTCCGTCATTTACCTGATCCAGTGTCTTGTCAGCCTCTGCCTCAACCTTGGTAATACTGCTGTTGATCTCTTCACTGCTACTGCTAACCTGACGGATGCCGTTCTCTACTTCTTCTACTTTCGTCAGATTCTCATTTGAAAATTCTGCAATCTTATGGTTTTTCGTTACGAGTGTTGCAAAGGCTTCTTTGTTCTTCTTTGCAAGCCAGGAGAGCTGCTGGGTATCAAAACCAATTGTCTCCATCATATGTCCCATTTCACCATAGATCTTTTGGTACTTTTCTAACGCTTCCCCTGTATTTCCAGAACCCGTATGCGCTTTTGAACCGGCATTTTTATTTCCAAACATACTAATTCCTCCTTTATGCGTACACTTTCTCTTATATATATTGCCTTTATTATAATACATATTTGTGATTTTTCCAAGATAATTTAGCTTTTTTTTGTATATTCTTGTCAATAAAATATCTATTTTTGATAAATCCACGCTTCATCATGCGTTTTTCTTTTATAAACACAGAACAAAATTATTTTCTTTCAAACAAAGAAGTCCGAAATATGGGTTTCCACATTTCGGACTTCTCATCACTCCTCTATCTTCCGGACATCTGCTCTTCCTGCTTCATGATCATTTTCTTGACCATCTCGCCGCCGATGCTTCCGGCCTGTGCGGAAGTCAAGTCGCCGTTGTAGCCGTCCTTTAACGGTACACCGATCTCACTTGCAACTTCCTGCTTAAAACGGTTCATTGCCTCTTTTGCCTGCGGCACTGCCATCTGGTTTGTGCCGGAATTAGAATTGCTAGATCCACTCATGGTTTTTTCCTCCATATTGTCGTCTGTTTTCCCGGAACATCTTCCGGTGTGATTTAGGAGTACAATAATGAATTACTGTAATTCCTAATCCTATTATTTGCACGAAATCAAATATTATAATGGTAAATTATGAGAATTTTCTTGACATTTAAAAAGAGGTATGCGTATACTGGTTTTTGTAAGACAACATGTAATCTAAATTTTAAGGAAAGAGAGGTAAGCATTATGAGCAGAATTACAAGTAACGTCGTGGAAGTGAAAAAGCAGAATCATATGATTGCCTCGGTGGGGAGTAACGGTCAGAAGTAATGCACATGCCGTATGAGAAGATGCGGATGGCGTGAAAATGTGACAATACCATTCCTGATGATAGACCGTGGTGATCGAAAGATGCCACGGATTTTTTTACGCAAAAGCGAGGAGAATCCGTAACAGGATGTCCCCTCGCTTTTTTGTTTTACAGGAAGGTGACACCGGGGAACTGACAAGAAGGAAGAGATTAGGGAATGAAAAAGTTATACACCTATATCGGACGCTATTGGTATGGGTATCTGTTTGCGGTATTTTCGATGGTGACGGCGATCGTTCTGGATATGCTGTATCCGAAGATCACACAGCAGATTGTGGATGATGTCATCATAGGCGGAAAACTGGAGCTTTTGACGAAACTTCTGGTTGGAATCGTGATCGTGGGAATCGGCAGGAGCATTTTCGGCTACTGCAAGGAGTTCACGTTCGACGTGCTGGCATCCAAGATCGGATCGGCAATGCGCAAGGATCTGTTCGACCATATCCAGTCGCTGTCCATGGGATATTTTGAGGACACGAACACGGGAGAACTGATGGCGCGTGTCAAGGATGACGTGGATAAAATCTGGAATGCGATGGGCTATGTGGGCATGCTTGTCATCGAGGTTATCATTCATGTGTCCATGGTACTGTACTGCATGTTTTCGCTCAACTGGAAGCTGGCGTTCGTGCCGCTTGCCACAATGATCCTGTGCGGTACGGTCGCGATCATCATGGAGCGCAAGCTCGACAAGATTTACGAGGACATCAGTGAGGAAAATGCCGTGCTGACAACCGTGGCGGAGGAGAATCTTGCAGGTGTGCGCACAGTCAAGGCGTTTGCAAGGGAAAAGCATGAGATTGAAAAATTTTTATCCCACAACAACCGGTATTACGAACTGAATGTTTCACAGGCAAAGGTACTGACAAAGTATTACCCGCTGTTTTCGTTTGTGGGAAAGGTGCTTCCGGTTTGTTCCACAATCCTGGGCGGTATTTTTGTCATGAACGGTGAGATGACACTGGGTGCGCTGGTGGCGTTTGTGGAGTACAGCAGGAACTGTACCTGGCCGATGGAGATGCTGGGCTGGCTGACGAACGATGTGTCGTCCGCGGTGGCATCTTATAAGAAGATCCGCAAGATTTATGCGGAGCAGCCGAAGATCAAAAACGACGAGCATCCAAAGGTGCTTGACGAAATCCGGGGAGAGATCTGTTTTGACCACGCGGGCTTTGTCATGGACGGGCAGAAGATTCTGCAGGACATCAATGTTACCGTTCCGGCAGGAAAGACGCTCGGTATCATGGGGGCGACCGGTTCCGGCAAATCCTCCATCGTCAATCTGCTCCAGCGGTTTTACGATGTGACGGACGGCGCGGTGAAGATTGACGGTGTGGATGTGCGAAAGATGGATGTGCATCAGCTCCGCAGCAACATCGCGGTTGTTTTGCAGGATGTGTTCCTTTTCTCGGATACGATCGAGGAGAACATCAAGATGGGACAGCGCAAGGAACTTCAGATGGAGGCGGTGCGCCTCGCGGCAGAGGATGCCAAAGCGCGCGGGTTCATTGAGAAGATGGATGAACAGTACGAGACTGTCATCGGGGAGCGCGGTGTCGGACTTTCGGGCGGACAGAAGCAGCGGATCAGCATTGCGCGCGCGCTGGCAAAGCACAGCCCGATTCTGGTGCTTGACGACTCGACCTCGGCGCTTGATATGGAGACGGAGCATGAGATCCAGCAGACGTTAAACGCTCTGCGCGATACGACAAAGATTATCATTGCACACCGCATCTCGGCGGTGCGTCATGCGGATGAGATTATTTATCTTGCAGACGGAAAGATTGCGGAGCGCGGGACACACGAGGAGCTTCTCGCAAAGAAAGGTTTGTACTATGACACCTACATGGCACAGTATGGTGCGTTAGCAATGAGCAGCGCCCCTGCAGGAGAGCCGGCACCAGCAGCGTGCTGCTGAGGGCAGGCGAACGGCAGGGATGGAAAGGTTTATATAGAGGAAAAGGGGATGAGAGTTCATGGCAGTTAATTCCTATCGTGAAGATGAATTTATGGAGAACACTGACAAAAAGAAGATTTTCCGAAGGTTGTTCTCCTACTTACTGGATTATAAAGCAATCTTGATCGGCGTGCTGCTCTGCATGGCTGTGACGGTTGCCATTTCACTGGTCAATCCGCTTCTGATTGAGGAGGCGATCGACCATTATATTGCAAATAAAGATATGAGGGGGCTGATGGGACTCGGTCTGTTTGCGCTGGGACTGAATATTATTTTTATCATTATGGTGAAGATCCGTATGTATGTGATGGCGGTGGTGTCGAACAAGATTCTGCTGCGCATCCGTCAGGATCTGTACGAACACATTCAGACGCTGTCGTTTTCCTTTTTTGACAGCAGACCGACCGGAAAGATTCTGGCGAGAATCATCGGTGATGTGAATTCGCTGCGGGATGTGCTGGTAAATGTGGTGACAACATTGATTCCGGAACTGATTACGGTCATCGGCGTTGTGGTGATCATGCTGATAAAGGACTGGCGTCTGGCACTTGCATCACTCAGCACGATTCCGCTGATGATCGGCGGCATCTGGTTTGTGCAGACTGCCTCGCATAAGCGCTGGCAGATTTTCCGCAAAAAATCATCCAACCTCAATGCCTATGTGCATGAGGACATTGCGGGAATGAATGTGGTGCAGAGTTTTGGTGCCGAGGAGGAGACAAGAGAGATTTTCGGAAATCTGACCGATGAGCATCAGCAGTCGTTCGTGGACGCGGTGCGCTATGCGGATATGTTCGGACCGGTGATTGATTTCTGCTGGGGAATCGGCGCGATGATGCTCTATCTGGTCGGCGTCCGCTTTCTCGGTTTTGAAAAGGTTTCGGTCGGACTTCTGGTTGCATTCGGCACGTACATCAATATGTTCTGGAACCCGATTATGAATCTGAGTAATTTTTACAATAATCTGGTGACAAACTTAACGGCGGCGGAGCGAATTTTTGATATTCTGGATACAAAGGCAGATATCGTGGATGCGGCAGACGTTACGGAACTGCCGGAAGTACAGGGAAGAGTGGAATTTTCCCATGTCAGCTTTACATACGATAAGGGAACGCCGGCGGAGACAAAGGTGCTTTCCGACGTGAGTTTTGTGGTGGAGCCGGGAGAGACGATTGCGCTTGTCGGACCGACAGGCGCAGGCAAGACGACGATCGTGAATCTGATCAGCCGATTCTATGATATTGAGGACGGTGTTATTTCGGTGGATGGCTACGATCTCACGAAGATTTCCATCGAAAGCCTGCGGCGGCAGATGGGTGTCATGACACAGGACAATTTTATTTTCCACGGCACTGTGCGTGAAAATATTTTATATGGAAAGCTTGACGCTACGGATGAGGAGATGATCGCTGCGGCGAAGGCCGTCAATGCGCACGAGTTCATTATGAAGATGGAAAAAGGGTATGACACGGAGTTAAAGGAGCACGGAGCGGGACTTTCGATCGGACAGCGCCAGCTGATTGCATTTGCGCGGACGATGATCTCGATGCCGAAGATTCTGATTCTGGATGAGGCAACGTCCAGTATTGATACACACACCGAGATTCTTGTGCAAAAGGGAATTGAGGCACTGCTGTCCGGCAGAACCAGTTTCGTGATTGCACACCGCCTTTCGACCATCCAGAATGCAGACCGTATTTTTGTCATCGACCAGGGCGGCATCTTAGAGCAGGGAAGTCCGGCAGAGCTGATGAAGAAAAAAGGTGCTTATTACGATCTTTACATGGCACAGTTCGCGGGGCTGGAATAAAAAATTGGAAGATGAGGCCGGCTGCGGGTGCGGTTGGGCTGGAACGGTAGACTTGGTCTGCAACTGAGTTGGAAGGGTGGACCTGGTCTGCAGCCGAGTTAGAAAGGTTTCCCCTGCGGGTCTAGGAAAGAAAAAAGAGCTCGTGAGACCCGCGGAGAGCGAAAAAACAGAAGAAATTCGTGAAAAAGAGGTGCCCTGCGGGTCTGAGAGAGGAAAAAGAGCCCGTGAGACCCGCGAAGTTTCAGAAGGAGGAGAAAAGATGCAGAAAATATTGATTGTGGTGGACATGCAGAATGATTTTATCGATGGAGCGCTTGGAACACCGGAGGCGGTCGCCATTGTTCCAAAGGTGGAGCAGAAAATCCGCGAGTTTCCGGGAAAAGTGATTTTCACGCGGGATACACATGGAGAGCGGTATTTAGAGACACAGGAGGGAAAACATCTTCCGGTGCCGCACTGCATCAAGGGCACGAAAGGCTGGGAGATCTGTCCGCAGCTAGAGGCGCTCCGGGAGGCGGAGGCGATTGATAAGGTGACATTCGGTTCGGAGAAGCTTGGCGAGTTGCTGCAGGAGGAGAACAGAAAAGAGCAGATCGAGGACATTACGCTGGTTGGACTCTGCACGGACATTTGTGTGATCTCAAATGCATTGTTATTGAAAGCATTTTTGCCGGAGACACCGATTATCGTGGATGCATCCTGCTGTGCAGGGGTAACGCCGAAAAGCCACGAGACAGCGCTCGACGCAATGCGCATGTGCCAGATCAATATAGAAAGATAAGAGTGCGCGCACGCGCCGGAACGACATAGAAAGATAAGAGTACGCGCATGCGCCGGAACAATGTGACGCAGCAGGTCAACGGAATATGGAGAGAAAATGAAAAATATCGTATTTGATATGGGAAATGTTCTGACAAAATATAAGCTGAGCGATTACATCGGGACATATACAGAGGATGAAGCGCAGGCAGCATTGTTGAAAAATCAGGTTTGCGCATCGGTGGAGTGGATTTGCATGGACAGAGGAACAATGACCGATGAGGAAGCGGTACGTTCCATTTGCAAGAGAATTCCGCAGAGTGAGTGGGAGCTTGTGGAGCGTTTCGTGAGGGAGTTTCGGATGAAGCAGGAGCCGAATCCGCCGATGGAGGCGCTTCTGGGAGAGTTGAAGGAACAGGGGTACCATTTGTTTTTGATGTCAAATACATCACACCGTTTCCGGGCATTTTCAAAAAATATTCCGTCTGTAGGGTATATGGACGGCATCTGGATTTCGTGTGAGTGTGGATATCTGAAGCCGGAACGCGAAGCGTATGTGGATTTCTTCCGGAAAATGAAGATTGAGCCGCAGGAAAGCTATTTTGTGGACGACTCGCCGGCAAACATTGAAGCGGGGATACGCCTGGGAATGCGGGGATGCGTTTATCATCAGGATATGCCGGAACTGCGAAGAAATCTGCGGGAAGCAGGAATCGATCTAAAGGATGCGTAATACATGCAAACGCAGCCAGGTAAGGTCTGACACCGGAAAAGCATGTTCCGGTGGATGCACAAAAAGTGGAAAAGCATGTTCCGGTGGATGCATAAAAGAGGAAAAACCGATTCCGGTGGATGCACAAAAAGCGGAAAAGCCGGGACTATCATGACGCATCGTGTCAGAGAAACCTGTTTTTGCCGGGATTTGCGGCGGCAGCGATACCGTGCAGATCGACTTTTTGACGATCACGGAAGAAAATGTGGAAAAAATAAAGTGCCGGAGTGATACAGATCACAGGGAGGAGACCCAATTATGATTTATGAACCAAGAGAAATTACCTGTCGGGACGGGCGAAGCTGTATTCTGCGCAGTGCAGCAGTGACGGATGCAAATGATCTGATCCGGTATCTGAAAGTGACTGCCGGGGAGACGCCATTTCTGATACGTGAGCCGGATGAGATCAGTCTTACACCGGAGCAGGAGGAACATTTTATAGAAGGAATCGTAAAAGAACCGCGGGAACTGATGTTGATCGGAACCGTTGCTGGAGAACATGTCGGAAACTGTTCCCTGATGTCTCTGGGAAATTATGAGCGCTATGCGCATCGCTGCAGTGTTGCGATTGCCCTCTATCAGAAATACTGCGGGCTCGGAATCGGCAGGGAAATGCTAAAGACGGTGCTTACGGTGGCGAAGCAGTGCGGATATGAGCAGGCAGAACTTGAAGTGGTGAGCACAAACACACCTGCCATCCGACTGTACGAGAGCCTCGGGTTTGAGATCTGGGGAACGCAGCCGCACAGTGTCCGGTATCGGGACGGCAGCTATGCGGACGATCACTTTATGGTGAAGCGTCTGGTATAAATCTGCGATTATGCTGAAAAACCCGGAGGCTGCAAGCCGGCAATGCTTGTTGAAAAATGGATGTTGCAAGCCGGCAATGCTTATTGAAAAATGGGTGTTGCAAGCCGTCGATTGCTTTTTACAATCTGGAAACGGCAATCCGGCACAAAAAACAGAATGAATGAAGGCAGAAGCATTGCGGTGCAGGAATGTGGTAGGAATGCTTTTTAATTTCATAGGAAATACCGTGATACATTCATGTGTGAAAGTGGAACTTTCCTATGAAATAAAAAACGCTCCGCGAGGATGCGCAGCTCGCGGTAAGGAAAATATCGCTTTGCGAACCGCTCGCGCGCGGAGAATCTCGCAAGCAAGATTCATTTCATTAGGTTACTTTCCGGTAACCGGGGTACAAAAAAGGTGCGTACTTTACACGGCAGGAGGCGTATCTTGCCGGGATGACAATGGAAAAAGGAATCACGGAACTTGACGGACGCTCGATCTGCATTGACGGCGACATCGGCGAAGTGCTGGCGCAGCTGTAGGGAACTGTTATTTTTTCCCGTAGAGAATGCCCATGCCGCTGATCATCCAGGGTGTGCGCACGTAGGCGGGGACAAAATCCAGTGTTTTTTCCAGATTTCCGATGTAGTGGATCTCGGAAATGCCTTCCTTTTTCAGCTCTTCCACAAAGGCATCCATGTCGCCGTAGAGGCTTTTCTGGGCGAAGAGATCCTGGAAAGAAAAAGCTCCGCCGCGTTTTACGACGCGCAGTGCCTCCCGCACGACATCACGCTTGTCTCTGGCGGAGTGGACTTCATGGAAGACGAAGTTGCTGACGGCGGCGTCAAACGTCTCGTCGGCATAGTTCAGGTGTGCCGCATCGCCTTTCTCAAAATGGATGCGGGAAGCGACGCCCTCGATTGCCGCATTTTTTTCGCACTGCTCTTTGGCGTAGTTCCACTGCGCGCCCCAGTAATCCATGCCGATGAGCGCTGCGTCCGGGAATGCCTTGGCACAGCGGATGGTGAGCGGGGCAGCGCCGCAGCCGATGTCGAGAAGCGTGCCGTGTCCGTCCCAGTTGAGATGGGCGACCAGATGTGCGTGAACCTTTGCCATCATATCGCCTTTCCCAAAGGCAAAGCATTCGTGGCACGCATACATATAGATGCCGAAGGCGAGCAGAACGGCGCAGAGAATGGCGCAGATGACCGCGAGGGGCGTGTTTGAGAAAGCAAGACCTGACAGCAGTGCAAGCACCAGAAAGAGAGCGGCGCCGCCGAAGGTCAGATACAAGAGTTTTTCAGGTACCCAGTTTCCGTAGTTTGGTTTTTGATTCATTGTGTTTTCCTCCTCGATAACAAATATTTTTTTTGTTATGTTTTATAAAAGAAAATGCCCACCGGATTAACGGTGAGCATCATTCTCTTCCTTTAAATATTGTATTAAACTCAGGGTGCCGGCGTCGGCGTGGATGCCGATCGCTCTGGCTAAAAACAGTCTTTCTTTCATTGTGTAGTCTCCATGAACTAATTCCAGATACCCGTGCAGGCGCATGGACGCAAGAATCCGGATCAGTTCCGGATCCGGTTCGGCGCCGAGATACTTTCTGTAATAACGGCGGAAAGATTCCTGCATCATCGCGGCTGCTTCCTCATGAAAATGTTCATAGCAGCTGCCGGCGGATTTCTCCATCAGGATAATACACTCCTCGCGGTGTGCGGAGAGATACCGGATGATCTGGATCTCATTGTCGTCTGCGGTCTCGGGATGTTCCTCCTCCATCCGGGCAAGCCCGGAAAGGAGCTCCCTGGAATCTGCGATGAAGGGAGCTAAGATGGCGCGAAGCAGCGCTTCTTTGCTCGCAAAAGAAAAGTAAAAGGCGCCGGTTGTCACGCCAGAAGCTTCGCAGATCGAGCGGAGGTTCGCCTTCGCATATCCCTTTTCCAGAAATTCCCGCTTTCCGCAGGAAAGCAATTTCTTTTCGGTTAATTTTTTTCGGTCTTCTTCCATAACAACTGCTATGTTAGTACAAACTAACTTGGATGTCAAGATATACGAGGATTTTTTTAAAATGTATAGATTTCGTTAAAAAAATGAATAGAATATGTCCGCATATCATGATAAAATGGGGCTATAGACAATTTTAATGGAGGATACGAAAGGATGAAGAAAAAATCATCGGTTATTGCCAAACTCATTATACCGGTTGCGGTTCTTGGGTGCATCGCGATTATGATTGCAGGCGTGAGTCTTTATTCCATGACCGCCGTTCAGAAGGAAAGCAATCAGATCTCCGGAGAGGGTGTCCGCGCGACAATCTGTATGGATGAGATCAATCTTGCTTTTGCAAATACGCAGAAGCTTACGCTTGCGCTCTGCGCAGAGCCGAGCAAGGATCTGTATGAGTATGTGGCATCCCAGCTGACGGAATACCAGTCGAACGTGGACAGCTATGAAAAGGAGCTTCTGGCGATGGATCACTATTTTACGGCAGAGGATATCCAGCTTATGAATGAGACATTTGATCTGCTCACAGAGGCGCAGGGGACAACCGTGGAACTGATGCAGATGGCGATGGCCGGTGATACTGCAGCTGCAGTGACAAAGGCAACTTCTGTGATGACGGAGTGGTCAGATACGATTGCGACCAATATGGATACGCTAATATCTCACAACGATGAATTGGTGAAGCAGAATATTCAGGAACAGAAAGATCTGTACAACCAGAATATGATACTATCGCTGACCCTGCTGGCAATTTCTTTTGTGGCATTTGTCATGGTGGTTGTTGTGATTATCAAGATGGTTGTAAAGCCGCTCAGAAAGCAGACGAGTGAACTGACAGAGATTATTGATGAGATCAAAGGTGGACGCGGCGACCTCACAAAGCGTGTTACGGTAAAGTCGATGGATGAGATCGGACAGTCATCGATCGGTATCAACCAGTTCATCGAAACACTGCAGAATATCATGTCTAACATCATCAGCAATTCCAATGTCCTTGACGGAGTTGTCGGAAATGTGGCAAGCAGTGTTGCAGCGTCCAGTGACAATGCCAATGATATTTCCGCGATCATGGAAGAACTTTCTGCGACGATGGAGGAGGTATCCGCAACGACGAACAGCGTCAGCGAGAATACGACCGCTGCGGAAGGAAAAGTACAGAAGATGGCAGATCAGACCAAGGTTATGTCACAGTATGCGCAGGATATGAAGAAGCGTGCGACGGAGCTGGAGCACACGGCGACTGAGAACATGAACAGTACCAATGAGATGATCGGCGAGATTACAACGGAGATGAATCAGGCTCTTGAGAATTCTAAGAGTGTGGAGAAGGTTGCACAGCTGACGGCGGATATTCTGAGTATCTCCAGCCAGACAAACCTGCTTGCGCTGAATGCATCGATTGAGGCAGCGCGTGCCGGTGAAGCCGGAAAGGGATTTGCAGTTGTTGCAGATGAGATCAGACAGCTCGCAGATTCTTCGCGTGAGACAGCGAACAATATCCAGACGATCAATGAGCAGGTAATTGAGGCAGTACAGGGACTGGTTGTTTCTTCGGAGAAGATTGTTGGTTATATCAACGAGAACATCCTGCCGGATTACCGTGCATTTGTGCAGGGAGGTCAGCAGTACAATGATGATGCGACCCACATCGACAACACGATGGCAGAGTATGCGAGCGAGGCGCAGGATATACTGGCGACAATGATGGAGATGACAGAGGCAATTGAGGGCATCAGCCGTGCGGTCGAAGAGTCCGCAAACGGCGTGACTGATGCAGCCACGAACATTGATTCCCTGGTACAGTCCCTGTCCACTGTAAACGGACAGATGGAGG
>OGPA01002454.1_pt1 | contig 13221 bp, 10 predicted proteins | sample 1552841 | NCBI WGS metagenome assembly OGPA01 (sample SAMEA2579916, study PRJEB22360) | human gut metagenome | reverse complement strand
TGATCAAGAAAGCAATCGACCTTGGTGTATCCAAGATCAATGTTAACACAGAGTGCCAGCTTGCATTTGCAGCAGCTACACGTAAATATATCGAAGAAGGCAAGGACGAGCAGGGTAAGGGATTTGACCCACGTAAACTTCTTGCTCCAGGAACTGAAGCAATCAAAGCTACAGTTAAAGAAAAAATGGAACTTTTCGGATCTGTTAACAAAGCCTGAGAAGTACGTTTTATCTGAATTGAGATTGATCCGGGGGAATCGGTGTTTTCGGACACCGGTTCCTTTTTTTGTGTTTTCATGGTAAGATGTTCCTATGACAGGAAATAAGATAATAAATAAAAAACAAAACAGAACAGAAACCAATGAAATTGTGATCATGAATTTTTCAGGAATTTACAAAGAACAGCAGTTTTACCGGAATCGTGCAGAAATGCAGGAAGATATATCCTGGGTGGAGGTACAGGATCTGCCGGGAAGCAACTGCTACTGTGATGAGGAAGCGCAGAACCGGATATTGGATGAAATAAAGAAGTATGCAGGAAATGGCATACATTTCATTGATTCAGGAAATTATCATTATGTAAGCAGGCTGTGGATATCAAAGATGGAACTTCCATTCCGGCTGTTGGTATTTGATAATCATACGGATATGCAGCTGCCGGCCTTTGGAGGACTTTTATCCTGCGGTGGATGGATCGCGGCATCTTTGGAAGAAGTACCGATGCTGCAAGAGGTAATTCTTGTTGGACCGGATGAAAAGGCTTATGCGCAGGTTCAACCGGAATTTCAGCAGAAAGTACAATTTTTGTCCAGAGAAAAGCTGCTGGCAATGACAGGTGAGGAAAAGAATGCGTTTTTCAGGGATCTGTGTGCAGATCTTCCACTGTATATTTCCGTGGATAAAGATGTGCTGTGTACAGCAGATGCGTCAACAACATGGAGTCAGGGTGATATGAGTCTTGAGGAACTTCAAAAGTTTCTGGAGATCGTACTGCAACAACAGCAGATTTTGGGAATGGATATCTGTGGGGAATGTGATCCTGATGCATGCGAGAAAAATTTATTGAATGACAGGGCGAATCAGGAAATTCTTGAATTGTGGAAAAAATACTTTCTGCAGATTCAGAAGAGGAGACAGGATATATGAGAAATGAACTGTTTACCATAGGACCACTGACGGTATATGGATATGGCTTTATGATCGCACTGGGTGTGATTGCTGCCTGGATCGTTACAGATTACAGAGCAAAGAGACAGAGGCTGGACCGGGACCATGTTTTTTCATTAGTGATCTGGTGCCTGCTGGGAGGACTGTTCTGTGCAAAAATTTTATTCTGGATCACGGAATGGAGAAGTATTGTGCAGGATCCACATTATATTCTGGATACAATTTCAGATGGATTTGTTGTGTATGGAGGTATTATCGGCGGGATTCTGGCGGGTTGTCTGTATTGCTATATCAAAAAAACAGATTTCTGGAAATACTTTGATCTGGTGATGCCATCTGTGGCACTTGCGCAGGGATTTGGAAGGATCGGATGCCTGTTGGCAGGCTGCTGCTATGGTCGTGAGACAAATAGCATATTTTCTATTACATTTCAGAATTCAGATTTTGCACCGAATCATGTGGCGCTGATTCCGACACAGATTTATTCCAGTATATTGGATTTTCTGCATTTTGGAATCCTTCTTTATATTGCGCAGCATAAAAAAAAGGATGGACAGGTGGCCGCCTGTTATCTGATCTTTTACAGTATCGGCAGGTTTGTCCTGGAATTTTTCCGGGGTGATCTGATTCGGGGAAGTGTGGGAATGCTTTCTACTTCGCAGTTTATCAGTTTGTTTATCCTGGTAGCAGGTATCGTGATACTGGCAGTCAGATCAAAGAAGGCAGATTAAATCAGAAATACGGATTTTTGAGTTTGATTTTATCAGTATAAAAAATAGTCTGCGGCCATAGGTTAGTAAGGAAGACCGAAGTGACCGGAGCGTGAGTATAATGCCTGTACCGGCACAGAATCAACAGTATGAAAATTTTATTATCCGATATAAACAGAATACACAGGGTGGCTTTGATTACGAGTCTGATGAGACATTTCAGATCGTAAATGATCTGTTTGGGATTTTGTATATACCGATGAAGGAAGTGCCGGAACTGGAACTGAGTAGTTATTCCTACTCATCCATACCACGGTGCTATACATATATGGATACAGGTGTACTGAGTGCATCTGGCGTGACAAGGCTACATAACCATCCGTATCTCAAATTGCAGGGAAAGGGAACTCTGGTTGCGGTCATTGATTCCGGAATCGATTATCTTCATCCGGCATTTCATAATGGTGTGCAAAGTAAGATCTTAAGTATCTGGGATCAGACACTGGAAGGGGGAGCGGATGGCAGAATTCCGTTTGGAAGAGAGTTCAGCCGACAACAGATTGAACAGGCGCTTGCATCAGAAAATCCCTGGGAAATCGTGCCTTCCAGTGATACAAATGGACATGGGACGAGAAGTGCAGCAACGGCTGCCGGATATCGGATTGAAAAAGAAAATTTTTGCGGGGCAGCGCCAGAGGCAGAACTTGTAATTGTGAAGCTGAAGCAGGCAAAAAATTATCTTCGGGATTTTTATCTTTTACCGCGCGATACTGATATTTTTCAGGAAGATGATATTATGCTGGCAATTTCTTATGTGCTGTGCATCGCCCAGGAACAGCAGATGCCACTTTCCATTTGCATAGGTCTTGGAACCAGTATGGGGGCACATCAGGGAGAAGGGCCTTTGAATGAATATATAAATAGTATTGCAGCATTTACACAGAACGCAGTATCTGTTCCTGCCGGAAATGAAGGAACGGCCAGACACCATTATTTGGGAGAATTTGGACAGAATGATACAGAAGATACCGTAGAACTACGAGTTGGTGACCGGGAGAGTAACAGAGGATTTATGACAGAATTCTGGGGAGACTCTCCCGGTTCTTATTATATGACGATTCAGTCACCGACAGGGGAAAAACTGTCAGTCAGTACATCTTTAAAGAACAGTACGCAGGAACTGTCTTTTGTATTTGTGGAAACAAAAGTGCTGGTGAATTATGTACCAATTGAAAGAAGAACAGGGAACACGCTGATCTTTATTCGATTTCAGCATCCTGCGTCAGGAATCTGGAAGTTTCTGGTGGAAGAGAAGATACCGGGAAAAAGCAGGTTTCATATATGGCTGCCGGTAAGAGGGATGATTTCGGATGAAACCTATTTTTTGCAGTCGTCACCGGATTATACAGTCACTGCTCCTGGAGATGCGGAGGATGCGATGACAGTTACGGCATATCAGCATCGGGATAACAGCCTGTTCATTCAGGCAAGCCGTGGATATAATACAGAAAATATCGTAAAACCCGATTTTGCTGCTCCAGGGGTAGGAATTCTGACGGCCTCAATCGGTACGGGACAGGAGTTTGCACCGGCTACCGGAACAAGTCTTGCAGCCGCACAGACGGCGGGGATCGCAGCACTCCTTTTTGAGTGGGCACTGGTTCGGGGAAATGAGCCATATTTTACTGGAAACAGTGTAAAACACTATCTGAGCAGAGGTGCAGTGCGAGAGGCTGGGGAGGTCTATCCCAACCCGGACTGGGGATATGGCAGAGTAGACTTGTATCATACGTTTGAGTTGCTGACGTGAGAAGATAGGATTGGTTAAATATTGTTTAGCTAATTTGAGTATTGAGAAAAAGTATACAAAAAAAGACAGTAAACTTTAGTATCTATGACAGCAAAATATTTAAGGCTTACGAATTGTTTTTAAGCCTTAAATTTGTTATAATTACTAAAAAAATAAGACTGTTCGAGCAATTACAGTCAGAAAAAGGATTTTCAATACACAGATGAGAAAACAATATTGAAAACCGGGCAGGAGGAATCATGAAAAGAGGTAGTATTTTTGAACTGAATGGTATCCCGAAGTTTCAGGAAGCACTTCCGCTGGCACTGCAGCATGTCGTTGCCATGATCGTAGGATGTGTAACACCGGCAATCATTGTGGCAGGTGCTGTTGGCGGAAATAGCCTGAGTGCAAAAGACAGAGTTATCCTGATACAGGCATCTCTGGTTGTATCCGCATTGTCAACCCTGATTCAGCTTTTTCCGATTGGAAAGAAGAATGGTTTTACTTTAGGTTCAGGACTGCCGATGATCATGGGGGTAAGTTTTGCTTATGTACCAAGTATGCAGGCAATTGCAGAAGGTTATGGAATCAGTTCGATTCTTGGTGCGCAGATCATAGGTGGCATTGTTGCTTTTGTTATGGGAATCCTGGTAAAAAAAATCCGGGTATTTTTTCCACCACTGATCACAGGAACAGTTGTCTTTACCATTGGACTTTCCCTGTATCCGACAGCAATTAACTATATGGCGGGCGGAACAAGTAACCCTGATTATGGTTCATGGCAGAACTGGGTGGTTGCTTTTCTGACTCTTGCCGTTGTTACTGCACTGAATCATTTTGGAAAGGGAATCCTGAAGCTTGCTTCGATACTGATCGGTATTCTCGTAGGATATGTGGTGTCGATTCCTTTTGGAATGGTAAATTTTTCAAGTGTCGGAGAAGCAAAAGTATTTCAGCTTCCACAGTTTATGCATTTTGGAATCCATTTTGAGATTTCTGCATGCGTTGCGATTGGGCTTCTGTTTGCCATTAATTCTGTACAGGCCATCGGAGATTACTCTGCGACAACGATTGGAGCAATGGACAGAGTTCCGGAGAACAGAGAACTGCAGAACGGTATCATGGCGTATGGCGTGACAAATATTCTGGGGGCATTGCTCGGAGGACTTCCGACAGCGACTTACAGTCAGAATGTTGGTATCGTAACAACGACTAAAGTTATCAATCGCTGGGTACTTGGACTGGCTGCAGCAATTCTTGGAGTTGCCGGAATCGTACCGAAATTTTCGGCACTTCTTACCACTATTCCGCAATGTGTACTCGGAGGAGCAACTGTTTCTGTGTTTGCTTCGATAGCTATGACAGGAATGAAGCTGGTTGCATCAGCAGAAATGGATTACAGAAATTCTTCCATTGTCGGACTTGCCGCTGCAATTGGAGTTGGTGTCTCTCAGGCATCTGCTGCACTTGCCAGTTTCCCGGACTGGGTAACTACTATTTTTGGAAAATCACCGGTGGTGCTTGCAACGCTGATCGCTGTTGTTCTGAATATTATTCTTCCGAAGAGCCGCGATGAAAAAAAACACGAAAAAGAATTAAAGAAAGAAGTAAAAGAAAAGATCCAGCAGGATCATGAAGAATTTGAACAGGAATAATAAAATCTCCACTCTCTGTCAATCGGGAGTGGAGATTTTGGACTTTATAAGAAATTACTTTGTAATATTCCAATAAAGCCCCAAACGCTCCGAGAGGATGCATTTTATTTTCGGTATACAAATTTTGGCAGTCCGTCCTCGCCGAGAGGAACCTCTATATTTCCCTGAATGAGCGGACGGGCGTAACGGATGAAATCTTCTGTGACATTATGTCCGTCAGAAGTGATCCATGTAAGTGGAACTGTTTTTTCTTCATTGCAGATTGCGTTGACATCTTCAAGTCCGCATACCATCTGATAATTACCTTCAGAGTCTGTCTGGCGGATAAAAGATACCATTTTGCCTGTTTCACCGTTAAGAGCAGCCTGAACACCAAACTTTCCTGCAGTTATGGCTTCCTTCTGGTCTGTGGCAGAAATCAGAGATGCAGAGCAGCGCTGACTGACATTCAGTTCAACGGAACGGGCTTTGACACCGAGACGGCTGCGTACCAGATTTTCGAGATATTTACCGCAGCCTGCAAGCATTTTGTGACCGAAAGTATCGGTTCCTACGGAACTGTCATATTCACAGATAAAAGTACCATCTGCGTCATGGATTCCCTCGGAGACACATACGATCAGATTACAGTTCTTTTCGAATGCTTTCTCCAGATCCTTAAGGAAGACATCCTGATCAAAAGCAACTTCCGGAAGATAGATAAACAGCGGATTGTCTCCATCGTATTTGCGGGCCAGTGCACTGGCGGCAGTCAGCCATCCGGCATGCCGTCCCATGATCTCGATGATCGTTACAGATTTCTTTTCATATACATTGGCATCGGTTGTGATCTCGCGGACAGTGGAAGCGACATATTTCGCGGCACTTCCGAAGCCGGGAGTATGATCGGTGTGTACAAGATCATTGTCGATGGTTTTGGGCTCTCCAATTACGCGGATAGAACTTCCGATGTGTTCGGCATAGCGTGAAAGTTTGCTGACGGTATCCATGGAATCATTGCCGCCAATATAGAAGAACCAGCCGATATTTAATTCTTCAAATTTTTTAAAAAGAGCCGGGTAGACCGGATCCTCCAGAGATTCCGGAAGCTTGTAACGACAGGAACCAAGATAGGCGCCCGGAGTTGATTTGAGTCCGTTCAGATCTTCGCCCGGAAGAGCTTCTTCGAAATCAAGAATACAGTCATTTAAAAAGCCTTCGATACCATTTACCATACCATATACATGTTCGATCGTGTCAGGATGGGAGAGACCTTCAGAAACGACACCGTAGAGACTGCTATTGATGACGGCAGTCGGTCCACCGGACTGTCCGACGATAAGATTTTTTTTTGCCATTGATTATATACCTCCGATTGAACTGATAATGAACTCATTTTATCATATTTGCCTGAAATCTCATAGTCATTTTTTCGTTATAGGAAATTTTATGACAGGTATTCCAAATAATAAAGATTATTTTACGCAATCAGGTGTAGATATGTTATAATATGGATCATGCAGGTACATACTGGAGGGGATGTGTTTCCAGCATAAGAATAAGCCATTTTAAGGAGTATGATTATGGAAGAAAACAAGAACAGTACACAGGAACAGCCTGAACAGAAGAAAAAAAAGAAAAGTGATGTGCTTCTTACGATAGCACTGGTTGTGGCAATCGCAGTGTTCTGTTATGCAGCCTACAATCTGTATCATATCTATACAGAATACAAAAAAGGAACGAATGAGTACAATTCAATTGAAGAAATGGCGGTTACAGAACGTGATCCGGACAGTACAGAAGTAGCAGGACCGGACGCGCAGCCGAAACCGCCAATTGATGTTGATTTTGAAAAACTGAAGAGTATAAATGAGGATGTGATTGGCTGGATCTACGTAGATGCACTGCCGGATATCAGTTATCCGATCGTGCAGGGAAAGGACAATCAGACATACCTTCATCAGACCTACGAGAAGAATTATAATTTCGCAGGAACAATCTTTGTGGATTACGAAAATGGCAGTGATTTCAATGACTGCAATACCCTGGTTTATGGACACAACATGAAAAACGGGTCAATGTTCGGACATCTGAAGAAATTTACGGAAGATGAAAAACTGTATAACAATGACAGATACTTCTGGATTCTGACTCCGGATAAGAATTATCGGTATGAGATCATATCTGCATATACGACCGGAGTGAACAGTGACACATATACATTGTTCAAAGGCCCTGGAGAGGAATTTGAAGAATATCTGAAAAAGATCAAGAGCTATTCGGATATTAAAACAGAAGATACTGAACTGACGATCAAAGATAAGATTGTAACACTGTCTACCTGTACAGGAAATGAATCTACACGATTTGTTGTACAGGGAAAAAGAGTCAATGCCGAGGATGACGGAAGTGGTGAGAATGCGGGAAGTGCTAACAGTGATGCTGCATCGGTAGACAGTGTGACTGTACAGGAGGGATGATCATGGATGAAAAAATCGTGAAACTGCAGAAACTGATCGATCAGCATGACAACATTGTGTTTTTTGGAGGAGCAGGTGTATCGACGGAGAGTGGGATTCCGGATTTCCGTTCCCAGGACGGACTGTATCATCAGAAATATGATTTTCCACCGGAGACGATCCTGAGTCATACATTCTTTCTGAATCATCCGGAGGAATTTTACAAATTTTACAGGGATAAAATGCTCTGTGATACTGCGAAGCCGAATGCGGCTCATCTGAAACTGGCAGAGCTGGAAGAGGCTGGCAAACTAAAAGCGGTCATCACACAGAATATTGATAATCTTCACCAGATGGCAGGAAGTAAGAAAGTTCTGGAACTTCATGGAAGTGTTTACCGCAATCATTGCATGCGCTGTGGAAAATCTTTCGATTTTGCATATATGAAACACAGTACAGGAGTACCACGTTGCGAGTGTGGCGGAATGATCAAACCAGATGTGGTACTTTATGAGGAAGGACTGGATAACGATACGATCGAAGAATCTGTGAGAGCTATTTCGCAGGCACAGGTACTTATCATCGGTGGAACTTCTCTGGCAGTCTATCCGGCGGCCGGACTAATCGATTACTTTCGTGGTGAGGCACTTGTTGTGATCAACAAATCTTCCACGCCGAGAGACCGTAATGCGGATCTTCTTATCAAAGAGCCGATCGGACAGGTTTTCTCACAGATAAAAGTGAACAAATAATATTACGAGGAGAAAAGAAAGACATGGGACTTATCTACGACGTAGGAGATATTGTTACCCTGAAGAAAGGACATCCATGTGGGAGCAAGGAATGGGAAATCCTGCGTGTGGGAGCAGATTTTCGTTTGAAATGTATGGGATGCGGGCATATGATCATGGTGCCGCGTAAGATGGTAGAGAAGAATACAAAGAATCTGAAGAAAAAGGAAAACTAAAAATATACATTTATTGACATAAATTTATCAGGATGGTATACTTTTCAAAAAGAATAACCAGGCGTGGTCTGATTTGGAAAAATCAGTTTAATAAAATCCGGTGTGAAGCCGGAACAGTTTAAGACAGACTTCTGTGAGTATGCATAAATGTACAAGTCAGAGAAAACACGGTGTATAGAGGACAGAGACCCATGGGTAGAGATGGGGCTCTGTTTTTGTTGCTTTAGAGGGGAAAATACAAAATGGAAAGAGTTGTAGATGAAACAGGATGGAATCAGAAAAGGTATGATATCCGTACATATACAGCGCAGAATGAGCGGAGCAGAAGAATCGGTACAGCGGGGGAGATACCGGATGAATATATTTATATAGGAGATAAGTGTTTCCTGAATAATGGGAAAGTGCACGGAGTGACTCTTCCGGCAGGCTGTCGTGTAGTTGGAAAACAGGCATTTGAAGGATGTCAGTTCCAGAAAGCCGTAGAGTTCCCGGAAAGCCTTGTAGAAATCAAAAGAAGAGGGTTTGCGGGGAACCGACGACTCCGAAAAGTAGTTTTTCCACATAATCTGGAACGGATTGGAGCACAGTGTTATCGGGAATGCAGTAATCTGAAAGTTGCTGAGTTTGAAAAAAATAGTAAATGTAAAGTGATTTCAGAGGGAATATTTGACTCCTGTACGAAACTGGAGAGAGTCTGTCTCCCAGAGGCAGTCAAAAGAATAGAAAAGAGAGCATTCTACCGTTGTAAAGAACTGAAGGAAATCAACTTACCGAATTCGGTGACAGAGATTGGGGAAGAGGCTTTTTATTTTTGCGGAATAGAAGAACTTGAGCTTCCGACAAATCTGAAAATCATTGGTGACAGTGCATTTTTCAGATGCAAAAACCTCAGAACTGTTTATATACCGACAAGTGTGCGGACGATTGGCCGCTGGGCATTTCACGGATGCAGCAGACTGGAGCGCATAGAGATTTTTCATGATCCTGACGAAATCGGACCGTGGATCATTAACAAAAGCTGTACGATTGTATGTCAGAAGGGCAGCAGGATCGATGCATATGCACAGGAATATGGCTTTCAGACAGAGTATGTAGAGATTTCAGAGGAATTAGATGGATAAGATCGGACAGAGGGCAGCCTCAGTAAAAAGGAAAAGAATAATTTCGCTATTGATTTGCATGCTGTTGGTATTAAATGTTGTCTGCCTGACAGGGTGTGGGGCCGGAAAGAAATGGAAAGACGGAAAATGTACCATTTCCATTGAATGTTCCAGCATTCTGGATAATATGGAAGATCTGAAAGAAACAAAAAAAGAATTTGTTCCTTCGGATGGATGGATCCTTAAAGAAACAGAAGTTTCTTTTAAAGGCGGAGAGACTGCATTTGATGTTCTGAAGCAGATCTGCGGAAAAAAAGGAATCCATATGGCTTCCAGATATACCCCTTTGTATAAAAGTTATTATGTGGAGGGAATCAATCAGCTTTACGAATTCGATTGCGGTAAGAATTCGGGATGGATGTACAGTGTGAATGGTGAATATCCAAATTATGGAGCATCCAGTTACAATCTAAAAGACGGAGATAAGGTTGAATGGAGATATACCTGCAATCTTGGATCTGATGTAGGAGATAAATATGAAGGAAAATGATTCCTTTTCCATGTGCCACCCACTATTAAATTTCTTTTATTTTGCGGTGGCACTTTTATTTACAATGTTTAACCAGCATCCGGTATTTCTTGGGATTTCTTATGCGGGTGCATTTGTATACGGAGGATTGCTGAATGGATGGCGAAAGACCCTGAAGCAGGGATTGCTGCTGACACTTCCGGGACTTCTGATCATAGCATTGCTGAATCCTATGTTTAATCATTATGGTGTGACGATGCTTTATTATATAGAAAGCAGCGGTAACTGGATCACTCTGGAGGCGCTTGTCTATGGCCTTGTACTTGGTGCAGTCATGTTTATCGTGATACAGTGGTTTTCCTGCTACAATACAGTGATGACAAGTGATAAATTTATTTACTTGTTTGGCAGAATAATACCGGCACTTTCACTGGTATTGTCTATGGCACTTCGATTTGTCCCGCGTTTTCTGCGTCAGCTGAAAGTGATACGAAATGGTCAAAAGGCGATGGGACGTGATGTTTCAGAAGGAACCGTCCTGAACCGGATCAAATATGGTTTGCAGATGGTGTCGATCCTTGTGACATGGGCTTTGGAAAATGCAATTGAGACGTCTGATTCCATGAGAAGCAGAGGATATGGGCTGCATGGACGAACGGCTTTTTCAATTTATCGACTTACCCGAAGAGACTGTTTCCTTGGGGCTGTGATGGGCGGACTTTTTGCGGTATTTACAGTTGGATGTGCCGGTGGAGCGGCTTACGCGGTGTATGATCCGCGGATCGTAATGGCAGGATTTTCTTTTCAGGGTTATACGGCTCCGGTAAAAGTATCTCCGCAGTTTGCAATCATCACATATATCTGTTTCGGAATTTTCTGCTTCATTCCGGTATTTCTGGAGCTTTATGAAAACTGGAAGCTCAGTCAGAGCAGGAAACAGATCGGTACAGAGATCGGCATGACTTACCGCCAGATCTACGAAGAACTGGACGAAGTGGATTTTATATACAATAATCAGGAATATAAAGGACTGGAACAGGAAGGAAAAAGTTTATGAATATTGTAGAAATACGTGATTTTTGTTTTGCATATCCGGATTGTTCCAGCAAAGTACTTGATCAGGTAAATTTGAGCATACAGGAAGGAACTTTAAATGTCATCTGTGGGCGAAGCGGATGCGGAAAAAGCACACTTCTTCGTCATCTCAAAAGTGTACTTATGCCGCATGGCACAGCATCTGGAGAAATCCTGTACAAAGGAAAAAGACTCAGAGAAATCGATCATAGGACGCAGAGTCAGGAAATCGGCTTTGTTATGCAGAATCCGGACAACCAGATTGTGACGGACAAAGTCTGGCATGAACTCAGCTTTGGTCTGGAGAGCCTTGGATATGATAATGCTACGATCCGTCTTCGGGTAGCAGAAATGGCGAGTTATTTTGGAATTCACCAGTGGTTTTACAAAGGAGTGGAAGAACTGTCCGGGGGTCAGAAACAGCTCCTCAATCTGGCAGCGATCATGGCAATGCATCCGTCGCTTCTGATTCTGGATGAACCGACTTCCCAGCTTGATCCGATCGCGGCATCGGATTTCCTGGAAACGGTAAAAAAAATCAATCGTGACATTGGAACGACAGTGATCATTACAGAACATCGTCTGCAGGACATCGTTCCTTATGCTGATAAAGCTTTTGTGATGGATAAAGGCAATGTATTTCTTGAAGGCAGTCCGCGCGAGATCGGAGCTGCACTTCGGGAACAGAAGCATGGAATGTTTCTTTCGATGCCTGTTCCTATGCAGATCTATGGGTCAACAGACAGTCAGGAGCCCTGCCCGTTGACCGTAAGTGAGGGACGGCAGTGGCTGGAGAGATACTGTCGTACTGCGAATATCACAGAAGAAAAAAGAATAAAAATAAATACAGATTTTCTGGCGTCCGTGAGAGCCGGAGAACAGCAGCATGCTGTGAAGGAAGAACCGGCGATCCAGTTGAAAGACGTCTGGTTTCGATATGAGAAGGACAGCCCGGATGTGGTGCGGGACCTGTCACTGGAAGTCAGAAAAGGTGAGTTTTATGCACTGGTAGGCGGTAATGGGACCGGTAAGAGTACGACGCTGTCGTTGCTCAGTCGCGTGAGACAGCCCTACAGGGGTAAGATTCGACTGGAAGGCCGTGATATCCGTTCTTTTAAAGACCGGGAACTGTATTGCGGATGCCTGGGAGTCATGCCGCAGAATCCACAGAGCATTTTTCTCAAGAAGACAGTGCTCGAAGATCTGTACTCCGTGATCGGAGGCAGAAAGGAGAAGCTTTCTCCGGAGTATCAGATTCATATGAAGAAGGAAAAAGCGATCGAAGGTATCGTCAGTCTGACCAGACTGGAAGGATTGCTGGACCGGCATCCATATGACTTAAGCGGCGGTGAACAGCAGAGGCTGGCGCTGGCGAAGGTTCTTCTGCTCAGACCAAGAATCCTTCTGATGGATGAGCCGACGAAGGGAATGGATGCGGAATATAAAGAAGAGCTTGGAAGCATCTTAAAGAAGCTGCAATCCCATGGAATGACGATTTTCATGATTTCCCATGACGTGGAATTTGTAGCCGAGTATGCGGATACGACAGGCCTGTTTTTCGAAGGAAATATTGTGACAAGCAAAAAGACAAGAGACTTTTTCGCTGGAAATAATTTCTATACCACTGCGGCAAACCGTATGGCAAGAGGGCTGTTTCCAGAGGCTGTTACCGGAAAGGATGTGGTGTCATGCTTGACGAATCCCAGTTAGATGAATTTCTGGACGAATTCTTTGGGGAAGAAGAACCAGCTTCGGATGCCGCCCGTTTAAAGAATTCGGGAAAACAAAA
>OGPA01002453.1_pt1 | contig 13221 bp, 10 predicted proteins | sample 1552841 | NCBI WGS metagenome assembly OGPA01 (sample SAMEA2579916, study PRJEB22360) | human gut metagenome | reverse complement strand
CCCATCCTCCACAAACACACGGTTGCGGCTGTTCTCACTTCTACCCATAATAAAGTAAGCAGTTACTGCATATTTACCATCTGCGGATTTTCCGATGACGATTCCACGTCCTGGATAAGAATTTCCTGCAAGTTCATTTGCTAATGAGATTGATTTCATAAATCCTCCTACTCTCCTTTGTTCTACAAAGTTCATTTATCTGTGTAATGATTCAATACCTTTTTATATTAGCATTGCAGTTTTATTTTTACAATGGATTGGCTCTTATTAGTGTCATGAATTTATTTACTAAGTTATATAAGTTGTATTAATATATAATAAAACTCACTCTTTTCTCAGATAACCGTTGCTGACGGATGAACCATAACGAAAAAACTGCCCACAAAAGTGAGCAGTCCTGAATTCTAGTTTTTAAAGCTATGGATCGGAGCCGGAATTCTTCCGCCTCTTGCCATGAAATCATCACAGGAAAATTTATTTACCGGCATGATCGGTGCATAACCGAACAGTCCACCGAATTCCACCTGTTCGCCAACGCCTTTTCCAATGACCGGGATCAGACGGCAGGCTGTTGTTTTCTGATTGATCATACCGAGCGCCATCTCATCTGCGATCATACCGGAGATCGTAGTCGCCTTTGTATCACCCGGAATTGCGATCATGTCAAGACCAACGGAGCATACGCAGGTCATCGCCTCTAATTTTTCCAGAGTGATGGCACCAGCCTGAACTGCATTGATCATTCCCTGGTCTTCACTGACCGGAATGAATGCACCACTCAGACCACCGACATAAGAGGATGCCATGACGCCACCTTTTTTCACCTGGTCATTTAACAGTGCCAAAGCTGCTGTCGTTCCCGGTGCTCCTGCATACTCTAAGCCGATCTCGCAGAGAATGTCTGCCACACTGTCACCGATTGCCGGTGTTGGTGCCAGAGACAGATCGACGATACCAAATGGAATATTTAAAAGTCTTGATGCCTCCTGTGCGACAAGCTGTCCGACACGTGTTACTTTAAACGCTGTCTTTTTGATCGTCTCGCAGAGCACTTCAAAATTCTCGCCGCGCACTTTTTCAAGAGCTGTCTTAACAACGCCCGGTCCACTGACTCCGACATTGATGATCGCATCCGCCTCTGTCACACCATGGAAAGCTCCTGCCATAAACGGATTATCATCCGGCGCATTGCAGAACACTACAAGCTTCATACAGTCCACGGAATCACGGTCTTTCGACTGTTCCGCCACCTCTAATAAAATCTCACCCATTAATTTGACTGCGTCCATGTTGATACCTGTCTTTGTAGACGCAAGATTGACCGAACTGCACACACGGTTCGTTCTGCCAAGTGCTATCGGAATAGACCGGATCAGCATCTCGTCTGCTGTTGTCATTCCCTTGGAAACCAGTGCAGAATATCCGCCGATCAGGTTTGCTCCCACTTTTTCAGCGGCGCGGTCTAAAGTGTCGGCGATCGTTGCAAAATCTTCCGGTGTCTTACATGCAGAACCACCTACCAATGCGATCGGTGTCACGGAAATCCGTTTGTTCACGATCGGAATTCCAAATTCATGCTCGATTTTCTCGCCCACTGCGGCAAGATCTTTTGCAACAGTTGTGATGCGGTTATAAATATTTTCATTTAATTTATCCAGATTGGAATCAATACACTCTAAGAGACTGATACCAATGGTAATGGTACGGACATCAAGATTTTCCTGTTCGACCATTTTATTTGTCTCATTTACCTCAAAGAAATTAATCATTTACTGCTTTCCTCCCTAGATTCTGTGCATCATATCGAAGATCTCTGCTTTCTGGCACTTGATCGATACGCCGATCTCCTCGCCCAATACGTCCAGATCTTTCTGGCAGTCTGCAAAAGCTTTTGCAGCCTTTGTCATGTCAACGATCATCATCATATTGAAGTATCCAGATACGATGGTCTGGGAAATATCTAAAACATTTACTCCATTTTCTGACAGATAAGTACAGACTTTTGCAATGATACCTACTGTATCTTTTCCTACTACTGTAATAATGGTTTTATTTGCATTATGTTCCATGGTTCATGTCTCCTCACTGTATTCTGCCCGGTTCCATAATTTTTTCTCACGTTACCAAGCTAAATTGTAATTATGTTCCATCATAGCATACTCTTTTTATCATTTCCACTACTTAAGTTCTTTTTATTTATTAAATCATCTAATAAGTATTATTAGAATACAATTTTTTGTGATACTTCGTCACGCTTCGCCACAAACATTGGAAAATCATCCCCCTTATAAGGGTTATCTCCCAGCTCCACTTCCAGACGCACCGTCTCATAGGCAAGCTCCGGATAATTATTTTCTTTGCTCAGATGTCCTAACACGATATGTTTCAAATGATCGTGGAGCACTTTTCCTAACAATTGTCCACTCCGCTCGTTCGACAAATGTCCTTTATCCCCAAGGATACGCTGTTTCAGAGGATATGGATATGCTCCTGCCTGAAGCATGCGCACGTCATGGTTGGCTTCTAAGAGCAGCACGTCCACATTCTGCAGCTTCTCCACAATATGGTCGTCATAGGTTCCAAGGTCTGTCATGACTGCCACGTTCTTTTCCTGCTGTCTGATCTTGTAGGCAACCGGATCTGCCGCATCATGGGAGATGGACACCGGTTCGATCGTAAGATCACCGATTGTAAACTCCCTTTCCGACTCGATCACCTGAAAAAGTGCCTCGTCTATTTTTCCAACGGTTTTTGTATGTAAAATAGCATCAACGGTTTCCCCTGTTGCATACATCGGAATGCCATATCTTCTTGCAATCACTCCGAGTCCTGCGATATGGTCGATATGCTCATGTGTGATGAGGATTCCCTGCATATCTGCAGTCTTTAGATCAATACTGTTTAAACCGTTCTCAATCCTTTTTCCACTGATTCCCGCATCGATCAGCACATGACAGTCATCTGAGCCGACACAGATACAATTTCCGCTGCTTCCGCTTGCAATACTGCATAATTCCATAAATCTATTTCTCTTTCCAAGCCAGTTCGATCACATCACCATCTTTTAATTCTGCGGTGTACTGTGCATTCTGGCCATTTAATTTTGTAATGATCGCTCTTCCTGCAGAGGCAGAAAGGTCAAATTCGTAAAATTCAAAGAGATCCACAAACATATAGGACTCTCTTCCTGTCAGCGTGACCGGTGTGCCATTGATGATAACTTCCACAGAATGCGTTTCCTTCTCTTTGGCTTCCTCCGAAGTTTCGTTATCTGCCGGACTTTCCTCCGCCGTCTGCGTTTCTTCATCCGTTGTCACAGATGCATCATCCGCTGGTACGCTGTCTTCTGTCTCACCTGCCGTTCCGCTGTCTGAAACATTCTCCTCCGGTGCCTCTGCCGTATCTGCTGTTTCTTCAATGCCTTCAGCGGCCATCTCCTCTATTGTATCAGACACATGTGTGCGGAAGGACAGGATCGTCCACTCAATATTAAAGTTCTCATAGACAAAATAATTCAGGTCGACCACCCGGTTATTCACAATGATCTCTTTTTCCGTGTCGATCTCCACATCCATAAATTCTGCGATCTGCTCGACGGTATAATAAGCCCTCGTCTCAATTTCGTCTCCCTCTTTGATCAGGTAAGAGGCTGGTTCTAATTTACCATTTACCTCAACAAAACGCGGGCATACGATTTTCCTGCCGTTGACAATAAATGTTATGGTGGATGTATGGTACTCCTCTAACTGCTCGATGGTGATCATGGCATCCGCTCCCGCAGTGGATGGGCAGATCTCGATCTCTGAATTCGGTTCTAACTTAGTATTGATGCCTGCCGGTTTTCCATTCATAGTGATCACAGCAGATTCCCCTGGCAGACCCCTCTCCACTTTTGCCACACCATTGACGGTATAGTTCACTTCTTTTCCACGTTTTGGAAACAGATCTTCATTGGCTCCCCCCGCCTGTAATGCGGCATCCATGATCAGAAGCTTATTGTTGTCATACATCTTAATCCGTTCGCCGTTCAAATGTACCATGATAAAACTGTTTTTCTGGTCATAATAATTCAGACAGATACCGATCGGAGTTACGATGAGCGGATCTTTTTCGATATCCGGCTGTTCAAAGGTTACTTCCTGCAGTACTTCCTCACCGCGGAGAGCAACACGCTCCTGTGGAAGTCCAAGTTTATCTGCCAGCATCTCGGTGTAACCGTGGATTTTTCCGCCTCCACCAACGACAAATGTAGCACTGACAGTCTGTCCGCCATTTAACTCTTTGATTTTCTCCGCCACTGCGGTCGTCATTTTATCTGTTACAGGCTCTATGAGTTCCCATACTTCCTTCGCAGGAATGGAGTGCTCGATCATCATGATATCTTTGTATGTGATCATTTCCCCGGTCGTACTTGCAAGCTTGATACGCTCTGCGGTCTGGAAATCGACCAGATAATGCTGTACGATCAGTTCTGTCAGTTCATCTCCGGCGAGTGGAATCATGCCATAGGCAATGATACTTCCATCTTTCGTGACGGAAATATCCGATGTTCCGGCTCCGACATCGACTAACGCGATATTCAGCATACGGAACGATTCCGGGATGGCAACGTCAATCGCTGCAATAGGCTCCAATGTCATATTGGCAACTTCAAGACCTGCCTGCGCCACTGCAGAATACAGTCCGTCCACAACATCCTCCGGCAAAAATGTCACGATGATATCCTCACTGATGACCTCTGCCTTATGTCCTTCGATGTTGGAATAAACCTCCTCATTCAGATAGTATTTCACAACAGAATATCCCACGCAGTAAAACTTGTATCTTGTGTCATTTTTCTCTTTTAATAGGGACTGTGCCTTTTCAATTCCAAGCAGATCCAGTGTATGGATATCTTCCTTCGTAACAACGGTCTCTTCCGGATATTCATATTCTACATTTGTCGTTACTGTTTTTAACACACGACCGGCTGCTGCGATACATACTTCTGTCAGCGGACATTCAATCTGTTTCTCCAATTCCTCTTTTACCGTCTGGATCACTTTGCCCACACGGCCAATGTCATGAATCTGTCCATCGATCATCGCCCTTGTCTCATGCTGCATGACATACTGTGCCACAACGATAAATTCATTTCCTTCCTTATATCCAACCGTACCTACTACATTTCGTGTTCCAATGTCCAGTCCAAATACATATGGCTGTTCGAATGTCTGTGTTTCATTCATCTGTAGTGTCCTCTCACTTACCTTTTCTTTGTAATTCCCTGATCCGTTCCAATTGTCTGCAAAATCCATCAGATAGCGCACACTGCCGCATCAATCTGTCTCTGCATTTCCTCTAACCCTTCATTGTTGTCGATCACAACACTGCAATGTTTCCGGTACTCTGCTTCCTTCAACTGACTCGAAAAAATCTGCTGTACCTTCTCTCTGGAATACCCACGGGATTCCATCAGTCTTGCCTCGCGGATTTCCTCTCTGGTATAAATATACCAGAGTTCATCACAAATTTCATCATAATGTTCTTCAATCAGAAGCGCTGCCTCCAGCACCAGAAGTTTTCGTTTTCCACCCTGCTTTTCTCTCGCCGCCTCTTTTTCCACATAGACGCGCACCGCCGGGTGTACAATGGCATTCATCTGCCTGCGCTTCGCCTCATCGGAAAAAATGACTGCCGCCAGTTTCCCCCGATCCAGTCCGCCCTGCGGCAGGAAAATATCCTCCGCGCCAAACGTCTCACAGATCCTGTCATAGCACTCCGTCCCGGGAGACATCAGCTCATGGGCAATCTCATCCGCAAGCATCACGCGGGTATCCGGCTTCTTCGCCAGGTATCCCAGTATTTCCGACTTGCCGGCTCCTACACCGCCGGTAATTCCTATAAATCTCATCGTTCCACTGCACCTCTATTTTGCCTGATACCAGTCACTTCCCGCATGCACATCAATCTCAAGCATCACCGACAACTGTGCTGCCCCGTGCATCTCTTCGGCAAGAATCTTACGCACTTCCTGCTCTTCCTCTACCGCTGTCTCCACCAGCAGTTCATCGTGCACCGTCAAAATCAGCCGGGATTTTAACCCCTCCGCCAGCAGGTGGTCATGCACCCGGTTCATGGCGATCTTGATAATGTCCGCCGCCGTTCCCTGTATCGGGGAATTCATCGCAATGCGCTCTCCGAACGAACGCTGCATAAAATTACTCGAGGAAAGTTCCGGAATCGGACGTCTTCTTCCGAACATCGTCGTGACATAGCCTTTTTCCTTCGCCTCCGCCACCAGTCCATCCAGATACCCCTTGATCTTCGGATAGGTCTCAAAATAGCGCTCAATGTACTCCGCCGCCTCCTTCTTCGTGATGGAGAGATCCTGGCTGAGTCCGAAGGAGCTGATTCCGTAGACGATACCAAAATTGACCGCCTTGGCATTGCGGCGCTGCAGATCGGTCACTTCGTCAAACGGGATGTGGAATACCTGCGACGCCGTCGTCCGGTGAATATCCTGTGCATTCCGGTATGCCTCAATCAGCTTCTCATCTCCGGACAGATGCGCCAGTACGCGCAGCTCGATCTGGGAATAATCCGCATCCACAAACACAAAACCGCTCTTTGGCAAAAATGCCTTGCGGATCAGTCTTCCCAGTTCAATCCGCATCGGGATGTTCTGGAGGTTGGGCTCCGTACTGCTAAGGCGTCCCGTCGCCGTGATGGTCTGATTGAAGGACGTGTGGATTCTTCCGTCCTCTGCGATATAATTCACCAGGCCGTCTGCATAAGTAGACTTTAGCTTGGTCAGCTGTCTGTACTCCAGGATATCCGCCACAATCGGGTAATCCGGCGCCAAACGGTCCAAAACATCCGCCGCCGTCGAATAACCGGTCTTCGTCTTCTTGCCGTTCGGCAGGGAAAGCTTTTCAAATAAAATCACACCGAGCTGCTTGGGAGAATTGATATTGAATTCCTCCCCGGCTTCCTCATAGATCTTACGCTCGAGTTCGTCAATGCGCACGGCAAGCTTGTCTCCGTACTCCTTTAGCGCCTCCCCGGACGCAATGATTCCCTCTTTTTCCATATCTGCCAGCGTGAAGACAAGCGGCATCTCGATCTCGCGAAACAGCGCTTCCATTCCGGTGTCCGCAAGCTCTTTTTCAAGCGGCTCCCTGGTCTTGTATGCCACGTATGCCATATAGCAGACGCACTTTAAAAATTCCTCCGGCTTTTTCTCAGCCGCCTTCTCATACGTGAGCTTCTCTATGAGATCCTTTCTCGACGGAATCATCAGTCCCGCATAATCCTTGGCAATGTCCTCATACGGATATTCATTCTTAATCGGGTTTAAAAGGTAGGCCGCGATCGTGTTGTCGAACAGGTTCTCCTCCGAGATCGTTCCAAGACATTTTTTCTCAAGCATCCCCAGTTCCTTTAACTGCGGCTTTAAGTCAAGTGTCGCATAGGAAGCGGCTGCGCTCCCCGCAAACAATTCACGGATCTTACGGCAGGGAAGTGCTTCCGATGCCTCCACGTAACAGATTTCCTCCTCACCACATGCAACTGCAAGTCCGAGAAAATCCGGGATATGACAGCTTCCTGCCGTCTCCTGCTGCCCCGCCTCTTCGTCGGAGTTCTGCATTGCAAAGCTGCCAAACAGATTCATCTGACCGTCAGCCTCCGTGTGGACGTCATGTGTTTCCTCCTGTGGCACCACATAGAATCCACATGCTTTTCCACGCAGGAATGTAAAAAATGCTTCTGCCTCCTGCGTCTTTTCTATCTTCTTAAAATGCTCCTCCGCCGTATTCTTCGGCGCTTCCACGGAGAATCTGCCGAGGAGATTCTTAAATTCCAGTCTCTTACACAGCAAATAGGCTTCCTCTGTATACAGATCGGAAACCTGTTCTAAATGCGCGTCCCCAAGCTTGTAGGCAATGTCCGCATCAATATCGATCGTCGCCAGCGTCTTGCTCATCTGCGCCATATCATAATGCTCTTTTAAATTCGTGCTTGCTCTCGGCGGCTTTAATTCATCCACATGTGCGTAGGCATTCTCAATGCTTCCGTATTTTGCGATGATCGCCGTCGCTGTCTTCTCGCCAATGCCGGGAACCCCCGGAATGTTGTCGGAAGTATCACCCATCAGTGCCTTCACATCAATAAACTCCGTCGGCGTCACCTGGTACTTCTCGAGGACTTCCTTCGCGTTGTAGTCCTCAATCTCGGTTCCCGTCCTCTTCGTCTTCGGGATCCGGATCTTGATATGATCTGTTGCAAGCTGCAGAAGATCACGGTCACCGGATACGACCGCAACCTCCACGCCTGCCGCCTCACTACGCTTTGCGATGGTTCCAAGCAGATCATCCGCCTCGTAACCGCCTTTTTCAATGATGGTCACCCCCATCGCGCGCAACATCTCTTTCATCAGGGGCACCTGCTGCTTTAACTCTGCCGCCATCGGCTTGCGGGTGCCCTTGTATTCCGCAAACATCTTGTGGCGAAACGTCGGCTCAGACACATCAAACGCAACCGTCAGGTAATCGGGCTGCTCCTCCTCCAGTATCTTGAACATGATATTTAAAAATCCGTATACCGCGTTCGTGTGAAGTCCCTCGGAATTGGTCAGATCCGGGATTCCGAAAAATGCCCGGTTCAAAATACTGTGTCCGTCAATCAATACCAGCTTTTCGCTCATTTCTGTCTCCGTTTCTAGATTGCTCTTGTATACTTCTTCAGCCACTCATTCTCTTCCGGTGTCATGTACGGAGAGAGTGTCTTGTATACCATTGCATGATAGTCATTTAACATCTTCTTCTCACGTCCCGTCATCTCGTCCGGATCAATGGCATCCAGATCAATCGGTGCGTAAGTAATATTTTCAAAATTCATGAACTGACCGTACTCGTTTTTCTCCGCCTTGTGGCATACCAGTTCGTTCTCGGTACGGATACCGTACTTGCCTTCCAGATATACGCCCGGCTCATCCGTCGTGACCATACCCTCTTCCAGCGTGCCGTTATCATGGCGCTCCGGCACCACTCTCCAGCGGAAGCCGTTCGGTCCCTCGTGCACATTCAAAATGTAGCCCACACCGTGTCCGGTACCGCACTTGTAATCAATGCCCATCTGCCAGAGCGGCCCGCGGGATAAAATATCCAGATTCAGTCCGGTGCAGCCGTAGAGGAACTTGGCGTTTGCAAGGTTCATGTTGGAGCGGCATACCGTTGTAAAATGCAGCCGCATCTCGTCTGTGATCGGTCCGAGCGCCATCGTTCTTGTGATGTCGGTCGTTCCCTCGAAATAGTGTCCGCCGGAATCCACCAGCAGGAAGCCTTCCGGCTTTAACTCGGCATCCGATTCCGGAGTCGCCGCATAGTGCATCATGGCAGCGTTCGGTCCGTATGCACAGATCGTGTCAAAGCTTAACTCGATAAAGTTATCCTGCTCTCTTCTGCGCGCCTCCAGGTAATCCGATGCGGAGATCTCCGTCATCGGAATCTTGCCGATATTGGTCTTCAGCCAGTACATGAATTTGGTGAATGCCACACCGTCCTTCACATGTGCCTTGCGGATATTCTCCACCTCGACCGGATTCTTGACCGCTTTCATGATCTCGGTCGGGTTCGGCTGGTCCACAATGCGGATCTCTTTTTTCAGGCTGCTGGTAATGCGGTAGTTGACCGTATTGCCATTCATCAGTACGCATGCGTCCGCCGGGATCTCTTTCACATAATCATAGATTGCATCGTAAGGTCTGGTTGTGATGTGATTCTCCTTCAGATATGCTGCAATCTTCTCATCCACAACTTCTTCCTGTAAAAACCAGATGCACTCCTTGTCGGTAAGCACCAGGTAGGACAGGATGACCGGCACGTAATCGATGTCTCCGCCGCGGATGTTTAACAGCCATGCTATATCGTATAAGGAAGTCAGAATATGCACATTGGCTCCCTCTTTTTCCATTACCTTGCGCAGATCCGCGATCTTGTCTGCCGTGCTCTTGCCGGAGTACTTCTCCTCAAGCAAAAACAGCGGTTCCTTAGAAAGCGCCGGGCGATCCTTCCAGATCAGATCAATCAGATCCTCCGTCACGTACAAAGACCCCTTCTTTTTCTCCGCAATGGCGAGAAGCTTTCTGCCCCAGCTTCCGTTCACCACTCTGCCGTCAAATCCGATGCAGCCGCTCTCCGGCAGTTCTTTTTCAACGAACTCATCCACGGTCGGCACACCCTCTTCCCCCATACGGTAGAGCATCACGGTACTTCCGGCAAGCTGCTTTTCCGCCTGCACGAAATAGCGTCCGTCTGTCCACAGTCCTGCCTCTGTCAGGGTAATGACCGCCGTGCCTGCCGATCCGGTGAAACCGGTGATAAACTTTCTGGCTTTAAAATGCTCCCCTACATATTCGGACTCATGAAAATCGGCGGTCGGTACAATATAAATATCGATCTTCCGCTTTTTCATCTCCTCGCGCAATGCGCTTAATCTTTCCTGAATCATAGTATTCTCCATTCCGGAGCGTCTATCCGCTCCATTTTGTTCTAAATATCTGTGTACTCAAAGAACTTTGTATCAATCTCCGGATAAGACCGTTTCAACGAAATCGGTCTTCCGGAACGGTTCAAAAAGCAGTGGGAACTTGTTCCTGTAGTGCGAAGTTCTCCCGTCGCCTTATCCGTCATCCGGTACTCCACTTCCATCTTGATTCCGTTATACTTGGTAATCCGCGGCTCAATGACAACCACATCATCAAAATGAACCATGCTGTGATACTCGCAGGACACCGACAGCACCGGGCTGATGATCTCCATTGCCTCCATCTCCTTATAGGAGAGTCCGATCTGATCCATCAGATCCATCCGCGCCTCTTCCATCCATTTGATATAGTTGGAATGATGAATGATGCCCATCTGATCCGTCTCGTAATACTTGGCGTGATGCTCATAAGGCCGAATCTTGATCTCATCCACCTGTTTTCCATAGAGTTCGATTTCCTTCTCTGACATCTGAATTCCTTCTTTCCTTGCAATACATAGACAACGACCTCTGTTTCCTTCGCCGGGCAGCCCGCTCATTGCCTACGCGTACATTATCCCACATCCCATTTAAAATTTCAATATCCGCAGACAGCGTTCTAAGCTTCCTTCCGTTCGCTACGACCGGCTTTTGGGCATGTGGCAATTTCCTCTTTTATCTCATTTTATCTCTAATCTTCAAAATATTCTCTGTAGTCATCCTCATTCGAGAAGAGCATGTATTCTCCGTTTACATATCCCATATAGCCTGCCGCTACAATATATCCTTTCATAAAAAATACACTCCTTTCGTCATCTGATAAAAGGAGTGTATCGCATTATATGTCCAATTCTTTGGACACATAATCCTGTTTATTATCCATTAATTGTATTTTTAAACGCTAGATTTTGCTTGCAACTACGATTGCAAACTAGCAATTGCTTTTGCAAAGGCTTATATTTAAGATACCTTTGTTTGATCAGGAAGGAGCTATTATGGCTAAACAATTATCCTTACCTGAACGTTATGTTATTGAGCGAATGCTTCATCAAGACTATTCATTCGCCTCTATTGGAAGAAATCTTGATCGTTCTGCTTCCACTATTGCTCGTGAAGTTTTGCATTATCGATGCTTCACAAGCAGATTCCCTATTATGGGCGAAAACGACTGTATTAACAGACCTAGTTGCCAACGCAACACTCTTTGTCCCGAGATGGGTGTTCATGGTTGTTTTGCATCCAGATGCAAGCGTTGTCCTGAAGGAATCATTTGTACATCTATCTGCAATAATTATGATTCTTTTCAGTGCGATTTACTCGATAAGCCTCCCTATGTCTGTAGCAACTGTAAGATGCAGAAGGGATGCAAAAAGAACAAGGCTTATTACTCTGCGCATAAGGCAAATGCAGCTCATCACAAATCCATAAAAGATGCTCACAGCGGTGTGCGTAAAACACCTAAAGAGCTCCGTGAAATTGCGGAAATCATTGAGCCCCTTATTGCCAAAGGGCAGTCACTAAATCACATTTGTCAGACGCATGCTGATGAACTTGGTGTATCCGAAAGAACCCTGTATAATTACATTGATAAGAATGTATTTAAGATCAGAAATATTGACCTCCCTAAAAAGGTTGTATACAGGGAGCGCAGACCTAAAAGAGTTCTTACCAGGCTTGAATACCAGTACCGTCAAGGACGTACAATTGAAGACTTTAATTCCTTTGTTGAAGCTAATCCGGATGTGCCTATCGTTGAGATGGACACTGTAAAAGGAAGCAGGGAAAAAGGGAATGTTTTCCTTACCATGATTTTTAGGAAGTCCAGCTTCATGCTTATCTTTCTTATGAATGATGGCACTCAGGACAGTGTAATTCAGGTATTTGACACCCTAAGCAACTCTCTTGGCACTGCACTATTTAAGAGACTCTTCGGTGTAATCCTAACAGATAATGGGGTTGAATTTAAAAATCCCAATGCCTTGGAGCATACACGTCCTGGGTTGATTCGCACTCATGTATTCTTCTGTGACCCTCAGGCATCATGGCAAAAGCCTCATGTTGAAAACAATCACAGATTAATAAGAAGAATCATCCCAAAGGGAACAAGTCTGAACAAGCTCAATGTCGAGGACACACGACTTGTTTGCTGTCATATCAACAGTGTCATACGTGACAACCTTGATGGCAAAACACCATTTGATTTAATGGACTCTGCAGATGAAAAAAAGCTATTATCCGCACTTAACCTGTCACCCATTCCACCTGATGAGGTTATTCTGAGTCCAAAACTAATTAAACACTAATCGCAAATCTGTCGGATCAAACAAAGGCCTCATATCTGTAATCGAAGCGGGGTCTCAGTTACTTTTGCAAACCGACTGGCATGCCGTTTATTAGTCATGTTCAGAAATCATGCAAAACAATAGCTTTTAAATCATTATAACCGTTTTAAGCTCGATTTTGGCCTCATTTTAAGGTTTAAGATTTTTAGTGTCAATATGTACTAGCAGTTACTTTTTCATTTAAAGCCTGTTTATTATCTTTAACAGCTTTAATAAGTAATATTATCAGAATACACTTCGGGATTTCATGTGGAAATGCAGATGGAATATTCGTTGGAGAAAAATGTGAGCATTTCTTCCGGCTGAATGTTTGCATCGGATTCCGTGTCTCTTCCACGTTTGGACAATCCGACGGGTGCATGTCCGACACACC
>OGPA01002451.1_pt1 | contig 13228 bp, 10 predicted proteins | sample 1552841 | NCBI WGS metagenome assembly OGPA01 (sample SAMEA2579916, study PRJEB22360) | human gut metagenome | reverse complement strand
TGGGGGCTGATCTGGGCATTCTGGGATTTGGGCTCGAGAACTATATCTATTTCCAGATCGGTTTGGTGACTTTGATCGGTCTGGCTGCTAAAAATGCGATTTTGATTGTGGAGTTTGCCAAGATGGAAGTCGACAAAGGGGTCGATGTGGTTGTCGCTGCCAAAAATGCGGCCATGTTGCGTTTCCGCCCGATCCTGATGACTTCGCTGGCCTTTGTGTTGGGTATGTTGCCTCTGGTCATGGCATCCGGACCGGGATCGGCCAGCCGCCATTCGATCGGGACCGGTGTGTTCTTCGGTATGATTGCAGCCATTACCATCGGAATAGTATTGGTACCTTTTTTCTTTGTAATGGTTTATAAATTCAAAGAAAAGATTAGAGTAAAAACGAAAAGCGTAAAATGATGAAGAAAATTTATACCCTCGCTATTGTATTGCTGGTATTGGGAGTGAGTTCCTGTAAACTGGGAAAGCATTACTCCCGGCCCGAACTCCGCTTGCCGGAACAGATCGAAGGAACGGTGCCCGATTCGGTTTCGGCCGGTGATATCCGATGGGCCGATTTATATACCGATCCGGTACTCCGGCAGTTGATCCGGAAAACATTGGAAGGAAACAAAGACCTGATGATCGCTGCGGCCAAAGTGAAAGAATCGATGGAACTCCGTCGTATCGCTAAAGCCGCCCTTTCCCCCAAGGCAGAGGCTACCGTGTCTGCCGAGCGCGAATACGATGAAACGCCTGGGAATACTTTTGAGGGAAAAGTGTTGGCATCCTGGGAAGTCGATTTGTGGGGAAAACTACGTTGGGCCGGTCAGGCCGCTCTGGCCGAATATTTGCAGAGCGTCGAAGGCAGGCAGGCTTTGCAGTCGGCTCTGGTTGCCCAGGTGGCGCAGGCTTATTTCGAGTTGATCGCTTTAGATCAGGAACTGGCCATCGTACGGCAGACACTGGCGGCCCGGCAGGAAGGAGTACGTCTGGCAAAGCTCAGGTTCGAGGGAGGATTGACTTCCGAAAATCCCTTGCGTCAGGCACAGGTCGAATTGGCCAGAACCCAAACCCTGGTACCGGGATTAGAAAGGGAGATTCGCCTCAAAGAGAATCAGATTACTTTACTGGCCGGAGAATATCCCGGAGAAGTGGCGAGAGGGAAAAGTATCGGTCAGCAGCAGTTGATGACCGCTCTGCCGGTGGGATTATCTTCCCAAATTCTGGAAAGACGGCCCGACATCCGCCAGGCCGAATATCGGTTGAAAGCGGCTCATGCCAAAGTCGGTGTGGCTTATACCAGCATGTTCCCGAAATTTACTTTAACCGGACATTATGGCCTCGAGAGCAGCGATCTGACCGATTTTCTGAAAGCACCTTACTTTTTTGTCGGTGGTGAATTATTGGCACCGGTGTTTAATCTGGGAAAAAACAGAGCGCGTTTAAAAGCTTCCAGAGCTGTGCAGGAACAGGAAACCTACAATTATCAGAAAGTGGTGCTCCAGGCTTTCACCGAAGTGAGCAATGCCTTGGTCAACTCCCGCAAAAGTCGTGAAATCCGTGAATCCCGCGAACATCTCGAACAGTCGGCCCGTTCTAATCTCGATCTGGCTACTTTGCAATACATCAACGGAGTGATCAGTTATCTCGATGTATTGGATGCCCAGCGTGGATATTTCGATGCCCAGATCGGCCTCAATACGGCTATCCGCGACGAATTACTGGCTACGGTACAATTGTATCAGGTATTGGGAGGCGGTTGTTCATAGGGATGTCAAAAAATGTACATCGGGAGTGTCCCCTGATCAGGATTTCCGGGATTCGATCTCCCGGAGATTCTCCATTTTTTTCTTTCGCAGGAATCCGTTGATATCTTCCAGGTGTTCGGTGACTTTACCGTTTCCGAATTCGTAGACCTTTTGGGCCAGTCCGTTGAGGAAATCCCGGTCATGGGATACGACGATCAGTGTGCCGTCGAAATCGATCAAAGCATTTTTCAGTATATCTTTCGTTTTCAGGTCCAGGTGGTTGGTCGGTTCGTCGAGGATCAACAGGTTGACCGGTTGAAGAAGCAGTTTGATCATAGCCAGACGGGTGCGCTCTCCGCCCGAAAGTACCTTCACTTTTTTGTCGATATCGTCTCCGCTGAACATAAAAGCGCCCAGCAGGTTTTTGGTATTACTTTTCAGCTCCGAAGGGGTAACGTCATCCACCGTCTGGAAAACAGTCAGTTCTTCGTCCAGAAGAGAGGCCTGGTTTTGGGCGAAATAACCGATTTGTACATTGTGGCCGAGTGTGAGTTTACCGGTATAATCCGTAATCTCCCCCATAATACATTTTACGAGCGTAGATTTTCCTTCCCCGTTGCGTCCTACGAAAGCCACCTTTTCTCCTCTTTGAATGGTGAACCCTGCCTCTTTGAACACCAGATGATCCCCGTAATATTTCGACAATTCCTGGGCGATTACCGGATAGCTGCCCGAACGGGGAGAAGGAGGAAATTTCAGGCGCAGGGCAGAGGTATCTTCTTCGTCCACTTCGATCAGCTCTAGCTTTTCGAGCATCTTTACCCGCGATTGCACTTGCAGGGTTTTAGAGTAAGTGCCTTTAAACCGCTCGATAAAATCTTTGGTTTCGGCGATCATTTTTTGTTGTTCGTCATAGGCTTTTTGTTGTTGGGCCCGGCGGTCTTTACGTAGCTCCAGGTACTTGGAGTAATTCACCTTATAATCGTAGATCCGTCCCATCGTGACTTCGATGGTCCGGGTGGTGATGTTATCGACGAATGTACGGTCGTGAGAAATAACGACGACAGCTTTTCCGTTGCTGATCAGAAATTCTTCCAGCCATTGGATCGAGTCGATATCCAGATGATTGGTGGGTTCGTCTAAAAGCAGGACATCCGGATTTTTGAGTAACATTTTGGCCAGTTCGATCCGCATCCGCCAGCCTCCGCTGAAATCGCTGGTCTGACGTTGCAGGTCTTCCCGTTTGAACCCCAGCCCTAGCAGTGTTTTTTCGACATCTGCTTCGAAATGGGTGAGATCGATACTATAATATTTCTCGCTCAGAGCAGAAACCTCTTCGATCAATTTATAATATTCGGGTGAGTCGTAATCGGTACGCTCGGTCAGCTGACGGTTCAGGTCGTCGATCCTTTTCTCCATTGCGAAAAGAGGGGCAAAAGCCTGCGAAGCTTCTTCGTATACGGTACGTCCGTCTTCGGTCATCAGATGCTGCGGGAGATAGGCGATCACGGTATCTTTCGGCGCCGATACACTGCCCCGGCTCGGTTTGCGCTGGCCTGCCAGGATTTTCAGAAGGGTGGATTTCCCTGCACCGTTTTTTCCCATCAGGGCTATCCGGTCTTTCTCATTGATCTGAAAGGAAATATCTTTAAAGAGGGCTCTGTCACCGAATTCTACCGTAAGTCCGTCTACTGAAATCATTTTTTATCTGTCGAAAATTTTTAAATCCATCTTTCCCCCTTCTTTTTCCTGCCCCTCTGTTCTTTTTATCCTGCCGCAAAGATAGAAAGAAGTCGAATAAAAATGCCGGAATAAGGATAAATAAAGTAAATATAGTTATCTTCCCCGGATTATCCGATAAATTTACCTTCCTTCCAGATGCCCGAATTCCGGGTACCGTCGGCCCAGGTATAGGTCCCCTGTCCGTGTCGTCTGTCATTCATCCATTGGCCTGTATATTTATCTCCGTTATTCCAGGTGAACGTCCCTTGTCCTTGTTTCATATCGTTTACCCATTGCCCTTCATATTTATTTCCGTCGGCATGATAATAAATACCCTGACCGTGCATACGATCATTCATCCATTGTCCTACGTATTTATCCCCATTGACCCACGTGAACGTCCCTTGTCCCTGTTTCTTATCGTCAAACCATTGTCCTTCATACCGACAACCATTGGCATAATAATAAATCCCCTCTCCTTGTTGTTTGTCATTCACCCATTGTCCCTTATATTTGCTACCATCGGGATGATAAAGTGTTCCCTGACCGTGCATACAATCATTTTTCCATTGCCCTTCATACCTGCTTCCACTTTTCCACTGGTAAGTTCCCTGTCCTTGTTTTTTGCCGTTCTCCCATTGTCCGTCGTATTTACTGCCATCGGCAAAATAATAAATGCCTGGTCCTTGTTTGTGATCATTCTCCCATTGTCCGTCGTATTTATCCCCGTTGGCATAATAAAAAACGCCTTGACCATGCATATAGTCACCATTCCATTGCCCTTCGTACCTGCTTCCGTCTTGCCAGTCGTAAGTTCCCCAGCCTTGTTTCTTATCGTTTACCCAATCTCCTTTATATTTGCTTCCGTTGGCATAATAAAAAATACCCCGTCCGTGCATATTCCCGTTTTTCCATTGTCCTTCATATCTACCCCCGTCGGTCCAGCAATAAGTCCCCTGTCCGTTGAATTTTCCATCTGCCATTTCTCCGGTATAGCTCCCATTGTCGAACTTATGGGTTTCCATCTTTGAAGTATTGGAAGCCGTAGAGGAGGAGGTAAAAGTATTCGAAATAGGAGTGCTTCCCGAAGTGCCGGATGTTGTCGAAGAAGGAGTTAAACCACCTCCGAGGCATTGGGCGATCGAGGCGACAAGCTCTTGAATATGATGGCTTTCGAATGGACAAGCATCTATCCGGTCCAATTTCAATAAGTGATAGGTCATATCGCTGGGTCCCAGCTTCTTGGAGATCTTAAACGGGACGATATTTTTCTCGAATTCCAGTGCCAGGCTAATCTCGTTCGCCGTATTCTCGGAATTATTCGAATGCTCCGACCATATAAAAAGTAAAATCTTACTATTATACACAGCCTGTGAGATCGCTTTGGCATAAGAAGTCCCTCTTTTTATCTCCTCTTTATCTATCCAATAAGATATATTCGCTTGCGTCAATGCAGCTCTGATCTTTTTCACCAATTCTTCGTCTTTTCTCGAATAACTGATAAATACATCATGTTCCATATCGGTTTGATTTTTCATTATTTTAAACTACAAAGAAATAAAAACATATCCATTTCCGGGTCGGCATTTTCCAATATTTCCGGATTTTGTATCAACTGCCTGTCTTTTGCTGTCAAACGTTCCAGCTCGTAACCCGATAAAAAGATCATCAACTTACCGTCTTGTGTGAAGCCTTTGAGTTTTTTGGCATACCATTCCGGACGATTGCTTACCTTGGGGGCGGGTTGATTGTCGGCGATCAGTTTATTTTCTTCTGCACGTTGGCGGATCCAGTTCCATTTACCGTTATGCCGTTCCTTGATGCCCAATAGGTAATAACACTCCGAATCCTCCATCCCGGTTTGCTGATTGAGTTCCGTGACGATATAATCGTCGTTCATCATAAAACCGGCGATACTTATAAATCCTTTCTGACTTAAATCTGTAAATGCCTGCATGGCATTTTCCGTTTCCCAATAACTTTCCGGGACGTTATATTTCCCAAAATCGAATTTCAGGAAAGGAACGGCACTGCCGGGGATAATCCGGTAAATCACCGGTTCGAGGGCGGTGAAAAGATAAGCTTCGTTTCGATGCTGGGTGAGCAAAGGGCCGATACTGGCTTCCAGTGTCCTGGTTTCCATCGGAAGGTATTTCCCCATCACTTGCAAAGCCGAATCGGTCTGTGTCAGTCGTTCAGGATATTTTCCATTGTTATACCCCTCGTAAAACCAGAATTGCGGACCTAGTTTGATAAAACTCTGTGTTCTGTCCGGGACCTCTCTTTGGTCTATGAACCGACCGTTTTTATGATAGCGGTAGAGTTGCACATCTTGTCCCGACAAAATATAGAGCTCGTCTGTTTCGGGATCACTGTAAAAGTCGCTCAATCCCAGGTATTCGCCCGGTGCTCTTCCGATTTTTCCGATAGAATCTAAAAATTCTCCCTTCCTGTCGAACCGGTAAACAAGATTACTCCCGTTCAGCATGTCACCGACATAAAAACTATTACTGTCCGAACGAATCGCATTATATGCCCCCACCGTGATCGATTCCCGGTGGTCCAGTTTGATCACTTCTATCGATTCGATAAAAGTCCTTAGCGAAGAAGCATTGGGCCCGCTATATTCTACCATTTCAGGTAATTCGGGTCGGGAAGTCCCGGCATGACAACCGGTCAGAAGTGCACAAAGCAAAAAGAAAAGGATATTCTGCATAACAAGGATACAATTATAATTTGTTTGCCAAGTTATGATTATTTTGTCAAAAATTTAGATAAATGTGGTATATTTGTTCGCACTAAATCGTTTCGTTGACCATTGTAAAATATGACAAACCGGCAAATTTCACCTCATACAGCCTCTTTTGAAAAGATCTTCCGGGAATATTATCCGGTATTGCTGCCTTTTGTGGAACGGCATGTCGGAGAACGGGAACTGGCTAAAGATTTGGTGCAGGATGTCTTTTTGAAATTATATAAGAGTTATCCTTATTTTTCCTCAGAGGTAAATATTAAATCCTGGTTATATACCTCTTCACGAAATGCTGCATTGGATTATCTGCGGCATTTGAAAGTTCGGGATAACAATAAGCTACTGATGGCAGAAGCGATGATGTATGCTGCCGATGTGGATGAGGTGATCAGTGAAGAACTGACCCGCAAGATCCATGAAGCTATCGATTCTTTACCTTTGCAGTGCTGCCAGATCGTACGTATGCATATCATCGATGGAAAGAAATATACCGAAATCTCCGTTGAATTGGGAATATCTATAAATACCATAAAAACACAGATTTTCCGTGGATATAAAAAATTGCGTGAACTACTTGCCGATGATTTGAATGCCCTGGTGTTATTTTATTTCCATATCGTCAGAAAAGAAAATCCTGATTTTTGTTGAAAATCAGAAGAAATATCAAATTTTTGTCACTCAAAATAAAAATAAGCTCGTCTTATCTGTAATTGAAACAAACTGTCGGATGAAAATCCGATGTTTATTATAAACAATAAGTCATGAAAGTTATTTTTATTTTATTTCTGTGTTTCCTTGTAAATCTGGTTTCGGCTCAAGATTTCCAGTATCGTATCGACTCAAATGTAAATACAGTAAAAATCGACTCCATAGGAAAGATTGTACGGGAATTGAGAAATTACAATACTAAGGGTAATAATCGTTATTTATCCTATTGGGAAGCTTATGCTTATTATAAATGTGCTATACTTTCCAGGGTATTGAAAAAAGAGGAAGACGCTGAAAAATTTACGGAAAAGGCGATTGAGATACTGGAATCTACAAAAGGCAAGACAACTGAAGATTATGCCCTGCTAGGTATGTTAAAAAATTATCAAATAAATTTTTCAGGATGGTTGGCGACTATTAAATTGAGTAATCAAGCTAAAACGATGGCGCAGAAGGCTATTGAATTGGATGGTGATAATTTACGGGCCTATCTGGTTTTGGGTATAAATAATTATTATACACCGGAGCTTTATGGTGGAAAAAGTAAATGTGAAGCATATTTCAAAAAAGCAATAGCTCTTCCTGACCGTACTTCAGAAAATGAATTCGACCCTACCTGGGGAAAAGGAGATGCTTTTTATTTCTTGTTATCCTATTACAAGAACCGGAAGGATGATGGGGATCAGGAACTTTTTGAAAAATTGAAACAGGATGCCCGGAATAAATTTCCGGATGATAAAAGATTCAAGCGTATCGGTTATTAATTATAAGAATATTATCCTGTATCATGGAGCCGTTCATGACAGTTATAGAATTTGCCGGTATATCCGATTTTATAGGGTGTGATCAAAAATATGAAAATAGCTATTCTGAGGTGCTCAGGTTTATAAGAGAAAGGATGACATTCCGGGTTTACACTTCTGTTAGGGATAAATTTTATTTGATATTGGTGTTCGTATTCATTATCCCTGTTGGTTTGTCTGCACAAAATGCTTATATACAGGGAGTTGTTCAAGATATTGACGGAACACCTTTGGCCGGGGCTGTTGTGATGCTTATGCGTGACGGTACACGGGTTGCGGCGACTACTTGTAAGATAAACGGTACTTTTAAAATCTCAGCTCACATTCTGCAAACCGATGTTTTACAGGTGTCGTTTGTCGGATTCCGTAATCGGCAAATTCCTGTTTCTGTGTTAACTGACCGGAATGAAATTCATATTGTTTTGCAGGAATCCAATATTCAGCTTGATGATGTTATCGTCATGGGGCCGAGTATATCGGAGGATTTTGCAGTAGAACGTTTGGAGAGTATCGATATTTATCTTTCTCCTGCTTCAGGGGCCGATCCTTTGAAAGCAGTATCTGTGATGGCGGCGTCTACCAACGTATCGGAAAGTGCGAATACAGAATTACGGGGATCTTCGGGCAACCATTCCGTTGTGGTGCTGAATGGGGTGCCTGTCTGGAAGCCGGTACGCAATACCCAATTGAACGGTATCGGGAATTTTTCTGTTTTCAATACTGAACTTATCGGCCAGATGAAAGTTTATGCAGGTAATCCTCCGTTGACAATAGGGAATTCGATTGCAGGTGCGATAGAGATTGAAACGCCTGAACACATCACTCGTAATGATTTGAAATTGTCTTTATCGCTTGCGAATGCCGGTATCCTGATCAGTAAAAAGATATCGGATAAAAATTTCTTGCAATTATATGCTAATCACCAATTTTCAGCTCCATACCTCTGGCTGAATCATACTAATACAGATTTTTTGAAGCGTTTCAATACGACGGATGGAGGGGTGAACCTCCATTTACAGTTAACCCCTCGGTTGAAATTCAATCTTTATGAATATGCTATCGACGAGTACTACCGGGCAGATACAGAGCAATATAATTATAAGGACGAAAGTAAGGCAACAAGCCGGCGTTGGTTTCAGGTTGCAGGCCTTACTTTTGCGGCCTTGCAAAGTGGTGTAGTGGTTGAATTGAATAATGGCATAGATCTCTGTAAAAGCGGTTATCAATTTGGTGTCATGGACGGTTCGACACGGGAGAACCGCTTGTATACCTCGTTGGCCGCAAAGTATTTTGTTAGAAATCTGGGGTTTCAGGCTGGACTCACACATCAATATACACGGGTTAATTTTTATGGTACTTTTCCCAAATATTTTTATGATTATTCGGATGAAGCAGAGGATGTAACGGCCGATGATAAACTCTATAACCGTGTCTGGGAAGGTTATTTTTATTGTAAGTATACACCTGTACGTCATTTACTTTTCAGCGGTGCGGTCAGAAAAAATATTCCTGAAGCCAGTCAACCAAATTATACATCCTGGCAAGTTTCGGAGCGATGGAATATGAATGAAAAATTTTCATTGTTATTGTCAGCCGGAAAATATCATACTTATAATGTTCCGGCATACAACAGCCAAAATTTTGCTTTACATTCTTCCCGTCAATATTCTGTTGACCTGACAAGTCATATTTATGACTTTGATCTAAAACTCTCTTCTTATCTAAAAAATGAAAATACCCGGGACTATTTTGCTGAGAATGGGAAAGAGGCTGTTGTGGAGCGAAGACTGAAAGGTTTGGAATTTTCTGTTGCCCGTACGATAGGGCGATTTTCATTTGCAGGTTCCTATACTTTTATCGATTCCAGTGTCCGGTTGGGGAAAAAGAGTTATCGTTCTGCCAATGATATGGATTATATCATCCGGACCTCCATTGTCTGGCGTACAGCAAATCAATGGAATATAGGGATAAATTTTTCTGCACGCCCGGGTTTATATTACACCCCTGTTGAGTATGCTTTAAATATTAGTGATAATGTATGGTTTCCTCTTTATGGAGACTATAATTCGGAACAAGTAACGGCTTATCATTCATTGGATTTGACCGTCAATAAGATATTTCCGTTAAACAAAGGTCACTTACTTGCATTTTTCACAATTACAAATATGTTGGATAAATCAAATAGAAATTATCCTGTGTATAGTACTGACTATAAATCTGTCCTTGGGTGGGAAGAATATCAGAGGAGATTGGTGTATGTAGGGTTACAGTTTAATTTTTAAATGATTTTTTATAAAAATGTCAAATTCTTGTCATACAAAGTATAGGTGAGTCCGTTTTAGAGGTGATAATTGAAATAGACTGTTATTATAATTTGATACGACAATTTAAAGGGTCGATTCTTTTTGCGGGTTTTCGCAAAAAGAATAATGAACAATTCTTGGAAGCTTCGCTTCCATTAAAAAATAAAAGAGGGGAAAAAAATGAGAAAAGAAAAAGAGAATAGAGTCATTGATAATCAATTCGATAGGATCCATCCCTTGGGTATACTGTTTCATTGTCAATCAACCAGGTGCCCGCAGGGTCCAATGACTTTATAAACATTATGAACTTTATAAACTTTCAACTAAATTAAACGACCCTTTTTCATTTGAGATAGTGGGATTAAGTTCAATGAAATACCATGGAAAAAGAAGAAATAACGATAGAATTACTTTATAGAAAACTGGAAAACCGTTTGACAGAAGAGGAAGTCAAACATTTTGAGATGTGGATGCAGGATATCGATCATCAGAGGTATTATTGGAATCTACAATCTTTTTATGAATTACGAGAGGATGGAAGGCCGGATAGTGCAGAAGTGAACCGTGCGTGGATTGATTTACAGAGCCGGATAAATAAACAGGGGTTAAAGCCCGGACGTAACCGTCTGTTATGGCGTGGTGTGGTAGCAGCTTCAATAATTATTTTGTTGGGAGTAATACCTTTAATTGTGCCGCAAGATGTAAAAAACGTTTCTTCGGAAGCGGAGATACAGATCCGTCCCGGTCATCGGAATGCTATTCTGGAACTGGCTGATGGTAAGGTTTATAACCTGACAAACTTGGAATATGGGGGGAATAACAGGATTTCTGAGAATATTATTGTGGATAGTTGTTGTTTGGATTATCTCCGGCCGGATACGCTGATTCCGGTAGCGCTGGCCTGGCATAAAGTAATTGTTCCCCGGGGAGGAGAGTTTCAGATTTCTCTGGAAGATGGAACGAGAGTTTGGCTGAATTCAGAATCTACCCTGAAATATCCGGAGGTATTTACCGGAACTACCCGGGAGGTATTTCTGGAAGGGGAAGCCTATTTTGAAGTAGCACGAAATACAAATTGTCCTTTTATCGTGCATACGGGAATACAAAATGTCAGGGTATTGGGGACCAGTTTCGGAATAACGAATTATGCAGATGACCAGAATCTGACTACCACTTTGGTTAACGGGAAGGTACAAGTAGAATTTCCGGGCTTTTCGGATGAGGTATTTCTTTTGGAACCGGGTTTTCAGCTGGCTTGTGACCGGCAAAACCGGAAAATTGAAAAGCGGACTGTCGATGTCTATGAATATGTTGCCTGGAAAGATGGAAAATATGTTTTTACCCGGAAACGTCTTGAGGATATATTGACTACGCTTTCCCGGTGGTATGATTTTCATGTGTTTTTCCAAAATCCGGAAGTAAAAGAGGTCGTCTTTTCCGGTGAACTGAGACGTTTCGATAGTTTCAGTGATATTCTTCGTTTGATTGAGAAAACAAGCGATGTCAAATTTACTACGACAGGCAATACCGTTTTGGTGAGGGAATGATGATAACGACTAAAATAATGTTGAACTAAAGAATGCTAACTTATGAGAAAACAAGGATGTAAAAAATGGGCATTATATGTCCCACAGTTGGTGGCCTTGCTTTTAGTATTCAATTTGAATCTGAATGCAACCGCATTTTCCCAGCATCAGCGATTAAATTTGAAGTTGAAGGATGCTACACTGGAAGAGTTTATTTCAGCCATTAAAAGACAGTGCGATGTGGGTTTTATTTATGATTATAATAAAACAATTTTCCATAACTATTTCTTCGCTTTTTCCGGTCTATTAACACTTTATTTTCCCTTTTCAAATATAAATTTAGTATATTTATAATATTTTATTATATTTCTCAAATACAATTTGGTTATACTAAATTAGTGATAATTAAACCAAATTATGCTATAATCAACTTACTCATTATTGGGATAAAAATATCAAAAGAAGGTGCTTGTTTTGAATATTGAACACTTACATTACTTTTTAACAGTTGTAGACTGCCAGTCTATTAATAAAGCAAGCAATAAATTGTTTCTCAAACAATCTTATTTAAGTAATCTAATCAAATCTCTTGAAAAATCATTTGGCACTCAATTATTAAACAGAACATCTAAGGGAATTACATTAACCGATGATGGGGAGTATCTAGTTGACAAAATACGTCTAATTGTCAATACTTATGAAGAGATACTACAAAGTTATCTTTATCCAAGCAAGCAAGAACTACGCTACAGTAAAGAACAAATTAATCTCTATACTGTACCACAAGTCAATTCAACATCACTCACAAGGTATAGTCAATTGTTTCATGAAGCATTTCCACATGCCTGTTTAAATATTGCATTAAAAAATATTCCAGACATTATTCAATCTATGTATACAAATTTTTCTACCATTGGTCTTGGTATGGTTTTCACCACATCATTTGATAAAATATCTCTCAACTTTCCAGACGATATACAATCATATCTTTTGCAACCTATTGAATTAGTTGCAGTAGCTTCTCCATCTAACCAAGATGCACAAACATATACAAAAATATCCTGTTTCGAATTACTAGAAAAGGATTTAATAATTTTTACCACAGAAAATAATCAAAAGAACTCAATTTTATATCAAGTTTTATCTCAATTCGAAGAGCCAAATATCAAATACTCTGTAGAAAATACCAACGTATTTCTAGACTTTTTACAAACCACATCTTGTTATTCTTTAGTAAATCGCCAATTTGCCGAAGAACAAAATTTACTAGCTATCCCATTAACAGAGAACATTTTATGTTATTCAATTTTGTTTCATCACCAAAATTGTTTAGATTCTTTTCTTGCTAAAAGTTTTATTAATATGCTCTTGTCTGCAAATCAGGCATAATACTCCTTTAATAAAGAAAGATAATCAAATATAGGGGAACAATGACCCAATATCAATTTCAAATTTAATTATTCTCTGAGATAATACTTTTTGCTATTTTTTATTCTCCTTTCATTTTTTCTATAACTATTGGTAAAGAACCACAAAAAGCAGGCACTGTCCAATGACAATGCCTGCTTTTCTCTATCTTATTATCCTTTTACTCCATTTATAACATCTTTTCCAAAACCACCATGAGGGCAATCTCTTTGCAGAAAGTCCACCTCTGGATGGAGATTTCTGCTGACTGT
>OGPA01002448.1_pt1 | contig 13240 bp, 6 predicted proteins | sample 1552841 | NCBI WGS metagenome assembly OGPA01 (sample SAMEA2579916, study PRJEB22360) | human gut metagenome | reverse complement strand
CGGAGGGAGCCGCCATGCTGATATACTGTCCCGTGACTATGAATTGGAACAGACTAACCTTACAAACCTTGTCGAATATCTTCGGCAAGAAGTCAAGGAACAGGAAAAGCAGAAAGTCAATGTCAGACAGTTTATTGCAGCGGTCAGGAAGTACACTGATATGCAGCAGCTTGACGCCTCTGTTCTCCGGGAGTTTGTGGAGAAAATTTATATCTCCGAGGTTTATACGCCGGACGAGAATGAGCCGCGCATCAAGGTCAGAGAAATCGAGATCGTCTATAACTTCATTGGTGCATTTGATTTTGAGGACGCAAGGGAGCAATCCCAAGCAGCCCAAAAAGAAAAGAAAACCGGCGTAGCCTAAACTACGCCGATTCTCTCACATAAATGTTTTCTTACGTCACCGCCCCTAAGCAGGGCTTTGTCTATAGTCTGAAATCTCCCGGAGTTTTTCCGGGAGATTTTTTTCACAGGACGCCTTTTCTGATCAGAAAATAACGCTTTTAGATATTGAGCAGATCACTGAATACCTTCAGTGCTCCGTCTGTCTCATGAGCCAGAACGCGTTTTGCAAGGACTTTACCAAGCTGGACGCCCTCCTGGTCGAAGCTGTTTACGTTCCACAGGAATCCCTGGAACATGATCTTATTCTCGAAGTGTGCAAGCAGTGCTCCCAGCGTCTTCGGATTTACCTGATCTCCGATGATGATGCTGGACGGACGGCCGCCTTCGAAGTTTTTGTTTTTATTCTCATCTGCTTTACCGCAGGCAAATGCAACGATCTGAGCTGCTACGTTTGCGCAGAGTTTCTGCTGGCTGGTGCTGCCCTGGATGTCGACATCGGTCTCCATCTGGTTATTGCGGAATCCTACAAACTGCAGCGGAACGATATCAGTTCCCTGATGCAGCAGCTGATAGAAGGAATGCTGTCCGTTGGTACCTGGCTCGCCGAAGAGAACCGGACCGGTCGGGTAATTGACCGGCTCGCCGAAGCGGTTGACCGATTTACCGTTGGACTCCATATCTACCTGCTGTAAGTGAGCCGGGAAACGGTTCAGTGCCTGGGAGTACGGAAGAACTGCAGTGCTTGGATAGCCAAGAACGTTTCTCTCGTAAACACCGATCAGCGCATCGAGCATCTCCGGGTTCTGTAATACGTCTTTGTTTGCAGAAAGTTTATCTTCTGCTGCAGCGCCCTCGAGGAATGCTGCGAATACTTCCGGTCCGAAAGCCAGGGACAGAACAGCGCCGCCGACTGCGGATGTGGAAGAATAACGGCCTCCGATATAGTCATCCATGAAGAATGCTGCCAGATAGTCGTCGCTCTTTGCCAGCGGAGAAGTCTCACTGGTAACGGCGATCATATGCTTGGATGCATCCAGGCCTGCATTTTTCAGAGCGTCTTTTACGAAGGACTCATTGGTCAGAGTCTCCAGTGTGGTTCCGGATTTGGATACCAGAACGAAGATGGAATGTGCTACGTCGATCGAATTCAGAACAGCTGCTGCGTCATCCGGGTCAACGTTGCTGATGAATTTTGCTTCCATTTTGAAGCAGCCGTTTTTCTTTGCCCAGTTTTCCAGAGCCAGATACATCGCACGCGGGCCAAGGTCGCTTCCGCCGATACCGATCTGCACAACGGTGGTGAATTTTTCACCTGCTGCGTTGGTGATCTCACCTGCATGTACTTTGTTCGCAAACTCTGCGATGCGGTTCTGCTGCTCTACGTAGAAAGCACGTTTGTCTACGCCGTCTGCCGTAACGGTGTTTCCGAGCTGGCCGCGGGTCAGCTGATGAAGCACGAGACGGTTCTCTCCGGTGTTGATGACAGCACCGTTGTAAAGCTCCTCAAATTTTTCAGAAAGCTGTGCCTCTTCTGCCAGTTTTACGAGTGCGGCAAGGACATCCTCATTCACCTGTTTTGCTGCGTAGTTATACGCAAGTCCTTCTGCCATCGGAACGCTGTAAGATTTTACGCGCTCTGCTCCGTTTTCGCCGGACATCACCTCGGCAAGATTGACACGCTCCACTTTTTTCAGCTCCTCAAAAGAAGCCAGTTTATCAAGATTGTTCCAGGTAACCATTGTTAAGTTCCTCCTGTTTTTTTATTTTGTCTCTCTATTCCGTCCGCGGAAACATTTTTATTCCCGCTATTATACCAATGAAACAGACTGCTTGCTAAAAACAGTCTGTTTCGTGATACTTTTTTATTTCGTATAGTTATAAGAAAGAGCTCTTGCGATCTCCCACTGATATTCCGGCAGAGTCTTTGTCATGGACAGTGCCTCATCGATATCGTAATCTACATACTCACCGTTCTTGTATGCAACAACGCGGTCTGTTTTGCCTTCCAGAAGAAGGTCAACTGCGTAAGCACCCATGATGGACGCATATACACGGTCTTTACATGTCGGGCTTCCTCCACGCTGCATATGTCCAAGGATCGTTGCACGGGTCTCGATGCCGGTTGCAGCTTCGATTCTGCGCGCCATGCTGGTGGAATGGCCGATGCCCTCAGCATTTACGATGATATGATGTTTTTTGCCTTTTCTACGGTTCTCGATGATGTTGTTGATGATCTTCTGCTCATCGTAATCGTATTTCTCCGGAAGCAGGATATCCTCTGCGCCGTTTGCGATACCGCACCACAGAGCGATGTATCCGGCATTACGTCCCATAACCTCGATGATCGAGCATCTCTCATGGGAAGTGGAAGTATCTCTTACTTTATCAATGGCTTCCATTGCAGTGTTTACCGCGGTATCAAAACCGATGGTATATTCTGTGCAGGCGATATCCAGGTCGATGGTTCCCGGTACACCTACGGTGTTAATTCCAAGAGCTGCCAGTTTCTGCGCTCCTGCAAAAGATCCGTCTCCGCCGATAACTACCAGTCCGTCGATGCCGTGTTTTCTGCAGACATCTGCAGCACGTTTCTGGCCTTCCGGTGTACGCATCTCTGCGCAGCGGGCTGTATAAAGGATAGTACCTCCGCGCTCGATGGTGTCGGATACATCGCGGGCTGTCATGTCGATGATTTCTTCGTTCATCAGTCCGTCGTAGCCTTTCAGGATACCTTTCATCTGAACGCCCTTCTGCAGACCTCTTCTTACGGCTGCACGGATCGCTGCGTTCATACCTGGTGCATCACCACCGCTGGTAAGCACTCCGATTGTCTTTACCTTGTTAGTCGTTGCCATATGAATTCCTCCATCTCATCACACACATTAATAAACGAGTAGTTTTATTTATTAATCACACACAGTTTTATTTTAAAGCATTCAGGCCCTTTTTTCAATACTCTTTTCTACAACTTTCACGTTTCCGGTACCGAATTTTGCCTGAAGTGACGCCACCAGACGGGCATCTGCCTGCACATTGCGGCTCGGCGGCAGTTTTTTCATCGCTTTGATCGATTTGATGTAGAGAATCACGCTGTCCTTGCCGTCGGATTCATGCAGCATCTGGTACAGATCCGCCACTTCTCTCTCGTACGTTTCCTTGTCCGGGAACTGGATCCAGAGCTCTTTCGGGATGCCTGCAAACGGGAAAATTTTCTCGCAGATCAGCTTGCTCGGCTTATCATCCTCCGCGGAAACACGGCCCTGGATGAAGACACGCGCATCGGTCTGCATCATCGCTGCGTTTTTCTCGTAATCGCGCGGGAATACGACGATTTCCATACTGCCGACGAGGTCCTCGAGTGTGAGAAATGCCATTGTCTTGTTATTCTTTGTATATTTGATTTTTTTATCCGTGATAATGCCGCCGACAATCTCTTTCGCGCCGTCGGTGACGGATGGGAAACCCGTCTCCTCATCCGGCTGGAAGTCTGTCGTTACCGCGGAAATGTTCTTCCGCCAGCACTCCTCCTGCTCCTCGAGCGGATGACCGCTGACGTAGATGCCGAGCACCTCTTTTTCGAGCGCTAAAAGATCACTCTTTTCGTATTCTCCGACATCCGGGTACACCGTTTCATACGACCGTTTGGTCGTCTCGTCTACGAAGTCAAACAGACTCATCTGGCCGCTTAACGAATCTTTTTTCTCGCGCGCCACATCATCGAGCACATTGGCGTAGACGAACATGAGCTGCTTTCTCGTCACGCCGAAGCAGTCGAATGCGCCCGCCTTGATAAAGTTCTCGACGGTCCGCTTGTTGACTTCTTTTCCGCTCAGACGCTCCGCGAAATCCTTTAACGAGCGGAACGGTCCGTTTGCACTCCGCTCCTCCACGATCGCCTCCATGACCGGCTTTCCGATGCCTTTGACCGCCGCCATGCCATAGCGGATCGCCTGGCCGTCTACCGTGAATTTTCCTTCGCTTCGGTTGATGTCCGGCGGCAGAATGGAAATGCCCATCTGGCGGGAACTCAAGATATACTCTGCGACTTTTCCCGGGTTATCGATGCAGGAGGTCATCAGAGCCGCCATGAACTCAACCGGGTAATAGTATTTCAGCCATGCCGTCTGGTACGATACGAACGCGTACGCCGCCGCATGGGATTTGTTGAAGGCGTATTTCGCGAAGTCGATCATCTCATCATAGATCTTGTTCGCTGTCTTCTCGTCAATGCCGTTTTTGATACAGCCCGGCACGCCCTCCGCCTCGTTTCCATAGACGAAGTTCTGGCGCTCCTTTTCCATGACGGATGCCTTTTTCTTCGACATCGCACGGCGCACCAGATCAGCCCGTCCAAGCGAATAGCCCGCCAGTGCCTGTACGATCTGCATAACCTGTTCCTGGTAGACGATACAGCCGTACGTCGGCTCCAGAATCGGTTTTAAGAGCGGCGTATCGTACGTAACGGATTCCGGGTTGTTTTTTCCTTTGATGTACTGCGGAATAAAATCCATCGGGCCCGGCCGGTACAGGGAAATTCCGGCGATGATATCCTCGAGGCTCTGCGGTTTTAACTCCTTCATGAAGTTTTTCATTCCCGCACTCTCGAGCTGGAACACACCGACCGTTTTCGATGCGCCGATCATGCCGAGCACGTTCGGATCGTTGTAATCAATCTGAAGCAGATCCATCTTTTTCCCGCTGTACCGCTCCGCAAGTTTCGTTGCATTCTGGATCACGGTGAGGGTCCGAAGCCCTAAGAAGTCCATTTTCAGAAGTCCCAGCTCCTCGAGTGTCGTCATGGTAAACTGCGTGACAATCGTTCCGTCGCTTCCTCTGGAGAGCGGCACAAATTCGACCAGCGGCCGCGAACCGATGACAACGCCTGCAGCATGCATGGATGTATGACGCGGCAGACCCTCCAGTCTCCGTGACATATCAATCAGATGGGCAACTTCTTCATCTCCCTGATACAGCTCCCGCAGCTCGTGGTTCATCTGCAGTGCCTTGTCGATCGTGATATTCAGCTCATTCGGAATCATCTTCGCGATCGAATCGACCTGTGCATACGGCATATCCAGCACACGGCCGACATCTCGGATGACACCGCGCGCCGCCAGTGTACCGAATGTGACGATCTGTACAACGCGGTCCTTGCCGTATTTTCTCGTTACATAGTCGATGACCTCCGGGCGGCGTTCGAAACAGAAATCCACGTCGATATCAGGCATGGTAACTCGTTCCGGGTTCAGGAAACGCTCGAACAGGAGCTGGTACCGCATCGGGTCCAGCTGCGTGATGCCAAGGGTGTAGGAAACAATACTTCCGGCCGCCGATCCTCGTCCCGGTCCGACCATGATGTCGTGGTCGCGCGCAAATTTGATGAAATCCCACACGATCAGGAAGTAATCGACGTAACCCATCGTTTTGATCGTATCAAGCTCGTATTTCAGCCGCGCTTTCAGTTCATCCGTCGCCGGGTGATACCGTTCCTCGAGGCCGTCGTAGCAGAGCTTATTTAAGTATTCCCAGGAAGTGTATCCCTCCGGCACATCGAATTTCGGAAGTTTTGTGACACCAAATTCGATCTCCACATTACACCGGTCTGCAATTTTCTGTGTATTTTCGATTGCCTGCGGTGCATACGGGAAGAGCGATGCCATCTCCGCCTCGGATTTCACGAAATACTGGCCGCCCTCGTAGCGCATGCGGTCCTCATCCGTGATCTTCTTTCCGGTCTGCAGGCACAGAAGAATATCGTGGGAATCCGCATCTTCTGCGTACGTGTAGTGAATATCATTCGTCGCCACCAGCTCGATGCCGGTTTCTGCCGAGAGGCGCATCAGCTGCTGATTGACCATCCGCTGCTCCGAGATGCCGTGATCCTGCAGTTCCAGGAAGAAATTGCCTTTTCCGAAAATCTTCTCATACCGCAGTGCGGCCTCTTTTCCCATCTCGTACTGGTTCCGCACCATCGCACGCGCCACCTCACCTGCAAGGCAGGCGGAAAGCGCGATAATGCCCTCGTGATACTTTTCCAGAATCTCCATGTCGACACGCGGCTTATAGTAAAATCCATCGATAAAGCCCGCCGAAACAATCTTCATCAGATTGGAATAGCCCGTATTATTTTCCGCCAGCAGAACCAGATGGTAGTACCGGTCCTCTCCGCGGCTGGTTTCGCGGTCGAAACGGGAACCCGGCGCCACGTAAACCTCACAGCCGAGGATCGGCTTGACGCCCTGCGCGCGGGCTTCTTTATAAAAATCGATACAGCCGAACATGACGCCGTGATCGGTGATCGCGGCGCTGTTCATGCCAAGCTCCTTGACTCTGGCAACGTACTCTTTGATCTTGTTCGATCCGTCCAGAAGGCTGTATTCGGTATGTACATGTAAATGCGTAAAACTCATCGTTTTCTCCTCTATTTTCCAAAGGCATGTTCCGTTGTCTCCAAGATCGTCTGCACCAGGCTGTCCGGCTCGATCGGCTTGGTCAGATGGCTGTTCATGCCCGCTGCGCGGCATCCCTCTTTACTCTCTTCGGAGGACTGCGCCGTCATCGGGATGATCGGGACTTGTTTTGCTTCCGGAAGCTCCATGGTGCGGATCTGCCGCGCTGCCTCAAGACCGCCCATCACAGGCATCATCAGATCCATTAAAATCACATCAAATTTCTGCGGATTCGCCGCATACTTTTCGACCGCCTCGCGGCCGTTCCATGCCTCTTCCACCGTCGCACCGTGATCGGTCAGGTAAAACTCGGCGATTTCCATGTTGATCTCATTATCCTCGACAAGCAGAACGTGGAAGCGGACAAGCTCTTTTCCTGCGATCCGTGTCTTTACTTCCTGAATCCGCTGTCCCTCGCAGTCAATGTAAAACGGAAGCCGGAATACATACGTCGTTCCGACGCCCTGCTGGCTCGTTACCTCGATCGTGCCCTGCATTTTTTCGATCAGTTCTTTGACGATCGACATGCCAAGGCCCGTTCCCTTGTACTGCGTTCTCGCACCGGACTTCTCCTGTGTGAACGGATGGAACAGCTCTTTTTCGATAAATTCGCTGCTCATTCCGATGCCGCTGTCCGTGATGCGGAACTCGTAGACGACCCGGGTTCCGTCGCAGGAGACTTCGCCCGCATACGTATCGATCATTCCGCCCGGCTTGTTGTACTTGATTGCATTGCTGAAGAGATTCAGCATAATCTGCCGCAGGCGCAGCGGACTGCCGATCAGTCTCGTGTGCGTCAGCTCACCGCGGTGCGTACGGTGGGTAATGCCCATCTCCGTAATCTGCGCATTGACAAGGGATGACACATCATCCATCAGATGCGTCAGGTCAAAAGAAACGCTCTCGATCGTCTCTTTTCCGGACTCCAGCTTATTCATATCGAGCACATCGTTGACGAGTGCCAGCAGATGGCTTGCGGAAAGATTGATTTTATCGAGGCAGTCGTCCACTTTTGCCTCATCCTGCCGGTTTTTGCGGATGATATCCAGCATGCCCATAATGCCATTGATCGGCGTGCGCACATCGTGGCTCATGCGGTTCATAAATTCTGTTTTTGCACGACTTGCACTGTCTGCAGCTCTAAAGGCATCCTGAAGCTGTATCTTCTCCCTCTCTTCCCGGCTGTGGAACTCTGACGTATCACGGAAAAGGATCATGCCGTGTACCACAACGCTCTCCCGCTTTGTCTTTCGGTCGTAGACGGTATCCTGTGACATAAGAACCGTCTTCTGCAACCATATTCTTCTGCCGGACTCATCTGTTTCCTGATACTCCACGACTACCTGCTTATCTCCGTTTTCAAAGCGCTGCAGCAGTTTCTTCGAGGAATCCACAATGCGGTATGATTCCAATGTCTCCTCCGCGACAAACGCACTGCATTCCCCGCAGTATTTCTCGTAGGAACACGGCAGATCTATATTGAGGTCAAATTTCTTCTGCCCGCTGTGGTAAAAAATCTGCTCCAGCGAATCATTCGTCAGATCAACGGCGAACACAGTCTCGGCCGTCTCGAGAAGTGCCTCGGCGTAGTGGCTGTTTTCAATGATCGACTGTTTCATCTGTTCATAGTATTGGTCGAGCTGTTCTTTTTCATTCCGAGCAGCTTCCTCATTGGAGCGGAACCGCTCAAAGCCCATCAGAAAATGGTGCAGTCCGCCATCCTCGGCCACGTCGTAGAACAGAATGGTGACTTTTCCCCGGCAGAGCGCTTCCCCTTCGCTGCCCTCCTGATACTCGTACAGAATTTCTACGCTCTCTTCTCCCTTCTGATAGCACTCCTTCAGATGGGTAAGATCCAGCATTCTACGCATTTCCTTTCTCTTTTCCTCATCCGTGATGCCCTGCACAATATGCTCGGCCGCACCGGTATAGCTGCCGTCCTCGGCAAGGAAAAAGCCCGAAACGGCACGCAGAATCCGGTACTGGTCCTGTCTTGCATTGCAGTAAATACAGTTGGAAAAATGGTATCCCTTTTTCTTTACGACGTCCAGCGCTTCCAGGCTGATCTTCCGCTCTGCGGCGGCTTCTTCCATCTTCGCGCGGTTTTTGTCGATATACATGTTCTGGTCCGCATGGCGGAACAGTTCCCGGATATCACAGTCTTCAAATTCCGTGGACAGTGCATAGCCTCCGGCGTAGCTGATCGGCATCTCCGGGTGCTGGCGGGAATATTCTGCCGTCTGCGTGCGGATGTGATTCATGCACGCTTCCACTTCTTCGCGGTTCAGTCCGCGCAGAATGGCAAGAAACTCATCTCCGCCGTTTCTTCCGACGAAATACTCCTCCGGGACTGCTTTTCGAAGCTGAACGGCAAAGGAACGGATATATTCGTCTCCCTTGTCGTGACCCAGACTGTTGTTGATCGTGCGCAGATTGTTGAGGTCAAACACGCAGACCGCATACACGCCGGAAATTTCTTCTCCTCCGTCGCTTTCCTCCAGAATCTCTTCGCATTTATTTTTATTTGGCAGGCCCGTCGCCTCATCGAGATAGACTTTCTTCTGCAGAATACGGTTCATCGCCGCATAGCGGACGGCCTTGATCAGCTCCATGCCGATGACAAACACCAGACCGATGATATCTCCTACTACCACCTGCTCCAGCTTCTTCAGCGAAGACGCCATTCTCTGCGAATACGCTTCCGCAAGGCCCGTCGCCTCGTCACAGATTTTGAAAAAGGTCTCACTCTTTTCGATAATCGCGGTATTCTCATATCCTTTTTCACGCACCAGAAGAATCTCTGCCTTCAGCTCTTCAAAATACGATGCCAGCTCAGTCATCTTATCCTGAAAATCCCGGTCATCCAGGCGCACCAGATCCAGCTCGCTGCTTCCGTTCTGCAGACCGTCGATATAAGCGTTGATGTCTGCAATCATCGTATCCTGCGGTTCTCCCGCATCCTCCAGCTTGATAATCCGCTGCGTTTTTCCGCGCACCAGACCGGCATAGTTGACAACGCGGGCCGTTCCCTGTATTTTCTCGACCATCGACATAATGCAGAAAAACAGAATAATCAGAATGATCGTCAAAACCGTCATTGCGGTTTTGGAAATAAAGGATGTTTTTTTCTTACTTTTCTTTTTCTTCATCGCTCTCCATCAGATCCTGTGTCATTTTTTGTCATATAGATCATATTATAAGCGCAATCCTCTCTTCGCGCAACCGCAAACCGGGCGCAGAAAAAATTTCAAAATTTTATCTGCTGTCTGACACAAAAAAAAACGGACACCGGAGAGGATGTGCTTCCTGTCCAGTGCCCGATTTTTTCTTATTTTGCTTTTTCTGCCGTCCAGATTTTACCGTCGCGGATGACAACCTGTTTTTCTTTCATCAGATGGCCGACCGCGCGCTTAAATGCTGCTTTGCTGAGGCCGAATTCTCTCTGAATCACTTCCGGTGATGCTTTGTCATCAAATGGAAGGACACCTGCAAATTCCTCGATCACAGAAAGAACGCTCTCTGCATCGATTGCGATCTGCTCGTACGCTTTTCCGCGTGCGGACAGGGAGAGTTTTCCGTCCTCTTTGACTTCTGTAACGCGGCACTCAAGTTCCTGGCCGACATGATAGTCTGCCTGTGCTTCTCTCTTTGGAATCAGGCCGGAGTAGCGGTCATCAACAGCAACGAAAACGCCGAAGTTTCCGCTGATCTCGTAGATTCTTCCCTTTACGATATCGCCTACGACGTACGGAGAATTGGTTTTCAGGAAATGGTAAACCTTCATCGTTGCGCAGAGACGGTCGCTCTTGTCGATGTAGAGGGAAACCAGAACCTCATCACCTGGATGGAGGCGGCGGGTCTGCTGTTTAAACGGAAGAAACAGATCTTTTTCCAGACCCCAGTCCAGAAATGCTCCGATCTTTCCGGTAGCAGCTACGTTTAAGACAGCCAGCTCTCCAAGCACCAGCTTCGGCTCTCTGGTTGTCGCAATCAGACGGTCGCTGGAATCGCGGTACAGAAATACTTCCAGCTCATCTCCCTCTTTTGTTCCTTCCGGCACCTGTTTGATCGGCAGAAGAACACGTTCCTTCTCGCCTGCTTCCCGGGTCTCCCCAAGATAAATACCGAATTCTACTTTCTTTACTACTACCAGCTTTTGCTTTCTTCCTATATTTAACATTTGACTTCCTTTCTTACTGCTCGCCGAGAGCCTTCATGCTCATCTCCTCGAGCAGGTCGCTCTTGATGTGGTACAGCTTGTCAGACAGATCCACATAAACCTCATGCGGATTGACCAGACGTTTTGACTCCTCCCAGAGGGTATCTTTCTCTCTGGTGCAGATGTCGCGGATCTCCATGACGGATGGAGAAGTGTAGACGCATGCGCCCTTCTGGAAAATCGGAACGAGGAGCTCGCGTAAGGTGTAGGTTCCGCCTTTGATCTTCGTCTTTTTCCAGGTCTCGATCGGGTCGAAGATGATCATATCTTTGCTCTCGTCGAAGGTCTCGTCTGCGAGGCAGATCAGATCTGCACGGATCTTTCCGCTTTCTTTATCATAAATACGGAAAATGGTCTTGTTACCCGGATTTGTTACTTTCTCAGAGTTCTCGGACAGCTTGATCTTTGGTGTAAATTCTGCATCCTCTTTATCCTTTGCAGCCGCCAGCTTGTAAACGCCGCCGAATGCCGGCCAGTCACCGGAGGTAATCAGATTTGTGCCGACACCCCAGGAATTAATCTTCGCGCCCTGGGTTTTGAGGCTGTCGATCAGGTACTCGTCGAGATCGCTGGATGCGGAAATAATGGCATCGCCGAAACCTTCTGCCTCGAGCATCTGATATGCTTTTTTCGACAGGTAAGCCAGGTCACCGCTGTCGATGCGGATGCCGTAGCCCTTCATCGGTAAGCCCTCTGCTCTCATCTCTTTGAAGACGCGGATCGCATTCGGAACACCGGATTCGAGAACATCGTAGGTGTCTACGAGAAGAATGCAGGCTTCCGGATACATTTTCGCATACGTTTTGAATGCGGTGTACTCATCCGGGAAGCTCATGATCCAGCTGTGTGCGTGGGTTCCCTTGACCGGAACGTCAAATAGTTTTCCGGCCAGTACATTGGAAGTGCCGATACAGCCGGCGATCATGGCAGCGCGGGCGCCATAGGTACCGGCGTCAGCACCCTGCGCGCGGCGAAGCCCAAACTCCATGATTCCGTCCCCGCGTGCGGCGAAGACGATACGGGAGGTTTTGGTCGCGATCAGGCTCTGGTGGTTGATGATATTTAAGATGGCAGTCTCAACCAGCTGTGCTTCCATGATCGGCGCGATGACCTTGACGAGGGGCTCACGCGGGAAGACAACAGTGCCTTCCGGGATTGCGTAGATGTTACCCGAAAATTTGAAATTGTGAAGATATTCGAGGAAATCTTCATCAAAAATGCCGAGTCCGCGTAAGTATTCGATGTCGGCATCATCGAAGTGAAGATTTTTCACATAGTCAATGACCTGCTCTAAGCCGGCGCAGATGGAAAACGCATTTCCATCCGGGTTTGTGCGGTAGAACGCATCAAAAATGACGGTTTCGTTGGCATCTTTCTCCCGGAAATAGCCCTGCATCATCGTCAGTTCATACAGGTCGGTCAATAGGGTAAGGTTTCTTGGCTCCATAATATTCTCCTTTGTTGCGAAAGACGGCTGCGGGCACGTCCTTCTTTTTATATATAGTATACTTCATTGTTTATATTTGCAATGAATGTCTGTGTCTGTTTTTTAAAGTAAAGACAGACATATTTTATATACTATACCATAAAATCAGGGGAATGGCAAAATAATGATAATTTTATAACATGTGAATCATATCCGAAACATTCCTTGACAACCATCTGGAAAAAAGATACAATGTCCATGTTAGTGATTTGATTACTAATTATGATAGGAAAAGCAATGATGGAGACAGTAGCGCCGCAGGGAAAGCGGGAGCGAGGCAGGGACGGTGAGAGCCTGCTGTGAGTAAGGCGGATGCGAAGATCACTCCGGAGCTTCGGGCTGAACCATTTTTGGAAGTCTGAGCGCCGTTTCTGACAGCGCCCGGAAGGAAAATTCAGTAAGTACCGACGGTTTCCTCCGTTATAGGGAGCGCATATAAAGGTATGCAGTAATAGGTGGTTAAAAGCAAGTGGGCCCTTGTCCTGTTACAGGATGGGTCCATTTTTATTTCATAGAAAAAGACATTCTATGAAATAAAAACTTTATTTCATATTTTTAGGAGGAATTTATCATGTACAACAAAGTTCCGGCAAACATGAATTTCGTGGAACGTGAAAAGAACATTGAGAAGTTCTGGGAAGATGAGCAGATTTTTAAGAAGAGTATCGACAGCCGTAAGCAGGGACCGACCTATACATTCTATGACGGACCGCCTACCGCAAACGCCAAGCCGCACATCGG